>ENA-ORLY01002392-ORLY01002392.1-human-gut-metagenome-genome-assembly--contig:-NODE-2392-length-18031-cov-3.074245_pt1 | contig 18031 bp, 17 predicted proteins | sample MGYA00243071_ERZ508832 | MGnify/ENA primary metagenome ERZ508832 (study PRJEB26277, sample SAMN04329777) | human gut metagenome | biome: human-associated habitat | host: Homo sapiens | place: USA... | reverse complement strand
ATGATCAAAATCTAGACGTCCGAAGTCTTTATCTTCTTTATTATCATCTAAATCATTGAGTATAGTTCCAGTATATGGACACATATAAGTAAATGTTTCTTCATCAAAAAACTTACTAGTTTTCCAAGCATAATCATTACGATTAATTTTAGTACCATTTAACATATATGATTGAGTTGGTTTTTCATAAGTATTTCTATCATAATCATCATATTCAGGTAAAGTTTCTACTACATTAATTGATTTAACGATAGTATTTAAATCATCTTCAGATTCAAGAATTTCATTATATTTTACTTCAAAATCATTAGACGATTCATCCTCTGGATTCTCTTTATCAACAATTATTCCAATTTCTGCATCATCTTTATAAGATTCAGTTAACCATTTAATAAAAGTAATAGTGTTACTTGAAGTTAATTCAGCTTCTTTACCATCAATAGTTATTTTAATACTTCTCACATAAGAAATTTTAATCTCGTTTGCAGATGGAATTTTTATATCTTGTTTTACAATATTACCATTTTCATCTACATAAGGATTTTCAGTAGAACTTGAAGTTTCTTGTTGAGTAGTTTCAGCAATTTCAGTTGTATCTCCAGGTTTAAGTGGATTGCCAGGATCATTAATTCCAGGATCCTCAGTAGTTTCTTCATTATCTCCACTTCCACTTGGTAAACTTGGTAAATAATTAGTAATTGGTGAAAAAACTGATTGTGGATCTCTTAAATGAACTTCATTTTTGAATGACTGTACTGTATAACCGCCAAAACTTAATAAAGTGACCATAAGCACACCAAATATTAACAGTTTAATAATTCGTTTTATCATGTCATTCACCTCGGTTCATTATTTAATTTGTTACATTATAAGTAAGAGTAACCATGTTTAATCCACCATCATATCCAACAAACTCATATTTTTGAGTTCCATCTTCAGAATAATAAGTTAATCTAAAATCAGTTTTTCCATTTTCAACTTCTGCTTTTGAAGGATTCCAATTAAAAACTGAAGTTAATTCTTCATAAGAACTTCCAAATTTAATAAATTGTGGTAAAGCTATAGTCATAACTTTATCGCCTTTAGTATTTCCACCTCTAAGATATACTTTATTACAAACCATCTTATCAATTGTAGTTTCTTTTCCGTCTATAGATGTAAATGTAAAACATATAACTCCAGTTCCAGTTTTAGGATCAGCATATACTTCAAATTGAGTTGACTTTGTTTCTAAATCTATAGGAAATGTGTTTTCATATACTCCTACATAACCTTTTGTGTATAAGTTATTAAATATAGTAGTTAAATAATTATAATCTAAAGGAAAACCAATTAAATTACCGTCAATAGATATAGTGTTCATATCTCTAATATCTCTTGCATTTACATCATCCTCTACATTATAAATTTGATCTTTAGCTATAAATTCTGGTGGAATTTCTTCTTCAGATTCTTCAGTAGTATTTTCTGAAACTACTTGTTCCTGAGTAATTTCTTCTTCTGATTCATCTTCATCTTCTTCTGTTGTATCTCTTACTTCATTTACAGCATAATTGTTATTTTCTGTAGTAGGAGTTTCTTCTTCAGTTTTACCACAAGCTGTAATTGACATAATAGTCAAAACTGAAAGTCCGATTAGCAATAATCGTTTCATTTTTATCAATCCTCCATTACTTTTTAGTTTTTCTAGTTTTCTTAGGTTTAGTGGCTTTAATACGATCTTTTAATGCTTCAATAAATGTAGCATTATTAGTTTTTTCATCATTTAAGTTAAAAGTGTTTTCAACATTATCAACAACTGTATCAATATTAGCTGATTTATCACTTATCATATCAATAAATAAACTATCTAAAATAGAATTGATACAATAAATATAATAAATCATACAATGCTCGGTTTGACCGCTTCTACATATACGATCTTCTACTTGAATCATATCTGCAGGTAACCAAGCATAATCTACAATAATCATTGCATGTGCAGCAGTTAATGTAATACCTACTCCACCAGCTTGCATATTCAAAATACAAACTTTTTTGTTTTTATTTTGAAATTCATCTACAGATATCTGTTTATTAGAATCAGACATTCCACCTCTAATTTCACAACAAGAATCTTTAAAATGATTTCTAAGAATATCTGCAGATTCTATAAAGTTAGTTACAATAACTACACTTTCTCCAGCATCTATTAAAGATTCAGCTAATTCAATAGCTGCATCAAGTTTATATTGACTTAATAATTTTCTACCAGTCATTGCAAGACCCATATAAGTATCATTATCTTCAGGTTCATATAGTCTTTTTTCAATACTTAAATAATCTATTTTAAACTTAGGATCTAATGGAATAAATTGTCTTTGTTTAGTAAGATTAGGAAGTACATCTTTTTTAAGACGTCTAACCATAATATTACTAAGAACTGCATGTAATTCTTGAGAATTGGAATTGCCTGAAAAATCTTTTCCAAAATATGTTTCTTTAGGATCACAATATTTATTTGCAAAATTAAGAAATGCCCATTTACTATTAAAATCAAACGATTCACATTTAAGCATTCTTAAAATATTATATAAATCTTTATTATGAGATGGAAGTGGAGTACCACTAAGTAAATAACAATATTCTGCATTTTCTGCTAATTGAATAACTGCATCTGCTCTTTTTGAAGAAGGTTTTCCCCAATTATTAACTGATTTACAAGCATGACATTCATCTACAAAAATACAATTAAATTGTTTTAATTCATCTAAAAATTTAGATACAGACGCATATCCAATAATAGTCCAATCTTTTCCAAAATGTGGAGCCTCATTAGACATCTGAATCTGTACATCTGCATCAGTAGTTACATTTTTAATTTCTCTACACCAATTTAATCTAAGTGATTCTGGACAAATAACTAACTTAGGCATTTTAATACTTGAACCAACTAATACTGAAATAAAAGTTTTCCCGCAACCCATTTCATGCCCAATGAGTACTCTTTTTTTCTTAATAATTTTTTCAGCATCTTCAATTTGATATGAATAAGGAGTAAATGGTAATGATAATTTAGATAAATCAATTAATTTATTAGATGATTTATTTTTATAAAACATTCCTGATTCAATATCATCAATATCATATTTAACCATAAATGTATCTAATAATTTAGTGAAATTATCTAATTGATCTCTAGAAATAGACACAATTAATTTATCATCATATGTTTTACTATCAACATATTTTAAACAATTACGAGATTTTGCATCCCATAGATCAGAAACAAAATTTTTATCATTTACATTAATTTCATACTCATATAAACCGTACTTATTTATATTTCCAGTATTTTTACATTCAACACTAGAAGTCATTTTTTTATAATCAGTAATTGCATGTTCAAATCCAACAACTGATCCGTTATTAGTAGATAAGAAATATTTCATTCTTAAATCTCTAGCATCTTTCTTTTCATTTGGATCAATTGGATAATTACATAAACAACATGCAATTAAATATAAATCATAATCATTTGGATTATCTAGAGAGGCAATTTTAAGCATAGTTCTCTCATCAGATAATTTATATTCATGATTATCTAACATCTCTTTATTTTTTAATAGTAGATCTAACATTTAATTTCCTCTCAATATATTTTTAATATTATTATATCATGTTTATCTAAAAACGTAAATAGATTATTTTATTGTTAATACAATTTGGTTATTAAAAGCATCAATTCCAATTACTTCTCTATTTAATATGTCACCTTGTAAATCTAATGGATTTTTTGATACAAAATTTGATGGTTTTAGATTTATTTCAGGTATATATTCTCTCGATTCTATAAGAATATTTTTTATTTGTGAATGATTTAATATAAGTTTTCCATTTAATAAATATTTTCTAAATTCGCCTAATGTCATTTATTTATACCTCATTACTAAATTAGGGATTATATATTGTATAATTTTCTTTTCTATATAATTAAATAGCTCATATAGGAATTTTAGTTCCATGTCCATTAGATAAATTATTTTTAAGTTCTTGTATTGATTCATTATATATAGAATAAAATTCAGCTTCACTTATACTATTTTTATCAAAATAAAATCCATCATATACATTTGCACATTTGATTCCTTTTAATAATAATTTTTCTCTAATTAAAATATGTAAATTAGACTCATGTGTAAAAATATCTGAACCAATAAATTTATTATTATTTAAAGTTTTATGCATAGATTTAGCAACAATTAGTAAAAAATCTTTAATAGATTTTCCAGTAGCATCAATAAAAATTTTATAATTTTCATAAAACTCTTTTTCTTGTTTAGATAATCTATTATATTTTCTAGGATGTCCAGCATAATACTTATGAATATATTCCCATTGATTTGCTTTATATCCTAATGTGTATTCTTTCATATAAATTGGCATCAATATAAGTTTAAATGATTTTCTATAAAGTTCTTTGTTTTCATCATTCCAACTAATATTAAAATTACAGTTATTCCAAATAAGTTCATATATATCTTCGTCAAAACTTAATAAATCATTATGATATAAATTATAAGTAAGTCTATATATTGAACCATTTATATCAAATTCAATAATATCATTTGTTTTGAGAATAGACTTTAGCATATCAGTTCTAGCATTACTGCTTCTCCAATAATTATTTTCATTTATTTTTTCTACATGTTCTGGATTTACAGTATTACAAATTTCATGAGTAAGTCTTAAACATCCTTCTTCTAAATATTTACATTGAAATTCTGGAAAAGCCTTATCTAATACTTTTTTCTTTTGTAAATATAAATAATTTTCATCAATTTTCTTTTTGAGTTCTAATGCTCGTTTAATTTTATTTTTCTCTTCTTTTGTTAGAGGTTTATCTATTTTAATCTCATTAATATCATTTATATTATCTAAATTTATTTCATCAAGTAAATTTTTATGATTTGATCTATCTGATAAAAAGTCAATAAATTTATCAAATATATATTTATAATTATCTATATAATTTAAAACATCTATATCAACTCTATCTATAAGATAATTATTCAATCCATTTTGATCTAATGTATAAATATTTAAAAATTTTATTTCATTATTATTACCACATCTAATTTTTTTATACTGTGGAATTATATATGATTTTTTAACTTTTTTACCATTTTCAACTGTTAAATAATATGCAGTTTTTCCTGCATTAGTTTGTTTTGCATAATTAAGATATCCTAAATCTCTTAATTTTTGAAACCATCTTTTAACAGTTAATACTGTACAATCAAAATAATCTGCAATAACTGTTTGAGGAATTGAAAATTCATTCTTTGCATTATGTGAATTTTTATTATAATAAGAATAAACTAAAATTAGAATAAAAAATTCCTGCATTCCAGGCTTTTTTCTAGTAGGTCTTGCAATTTTTCTTAAATCTTTATACATCTAATTTAGCTCCTTTCTTATTATTTTTCTTCAAAAAGTTAAAAATATATAAAATTTAATATTTTTATAAAATATAATATAGCATGTTAGGGTATCATTTTTTGCAATATAAAATTATCTTATGAATATTACAAAACACTTTACTTTAAATCATGATATAATTGTAACGAACCATCTGAATTATATAGTGGTGTAATAGCAAATTTATTTGCTGATTCTATAATTAAGTAAAGTACTTCACTTTTAGTGTCATATATTTGTATAAATGAAATATCATTTTTATTATATTTATCGACGATTTCAAATTTATTTTTAATATAATTATTTGGATTATCATTATAGTTGTTTTTAAAATATAAACATACAAATAAAATAATTCCCAGTACTAATATACTTACAATTAACGATAATAGTATACACAATTTCTGCCAAATGCTCATATATTACTCCTTATTAAAATAATAATCTCCATGTTTAAATAAACGTGTTCCATAAGAATGATAATATCCTGTTCTAAAGTAAACTACTTCTGTGTTATAAATATTTTCTAATTCTTCTAGTACTATTTGATAATCTTCTTCAGTTGGTTTTATTCTAGAGCTATACAAATATGATGCAGTAGAAAATTGACCTTTTTGATATATAACTTCTTCAATTGTATTAGGAAATGTTTCACTTCCTATTCTGTTTAAAACTACATCTACTATATAACGTTTTCCAGTTATATCTTGATTTCCAGCTTCTGCGAATACTAATCTAGCTAATAATTCAATTTCATGTTCAGATACATAAGGAATAACCGTAGGAATATCTTCTCTAATATCATTAACTATATTTGATATATTAGTAGAATTAGTTATATTTGAAAATTCTTTTACTTGATAGTTTGGTTCTAAATATTTTATTTGTTTATCATATATACTTGATACATATATAAACTTGCTAGTATTTGCATATACAATTGATGGAAAACATAATATACATAAAAAGCTTAAAAATATCATTATATGAATATTATTTTTAAGTTTATTTAACATAATAATTTCCTTTCATTTAATAAATAAAGGAGACATAATAATATATCTCCTTTTTTATTTTTACCAGATATTCATTATTTCTTCATGTCTAATATTATTTTGATTACATAAAAACTCACTCTCATCTTTATCTGAATCAGGTTCTCCAATATAATCTGTTCTATAAATAATCATATTATTAGTCTGATAATAAAATACATTTACAATAAGTCCAATAGCATTTTTATCTCTACCAATTATATAGTTCTCATGGATATTATCATCACTTGCATTTACTAAATTAGTTTTTACATAATCAAATGCTTTAGTTGCAGTTTCTTTTGAATCAAATACATAAAATATTAAATCACTTGCATCATTAGTATTATCTGTATTAGAATATCCTTCATATTGCATAGCTTTAATTTCATCATTAAAATTAATTTCTTTTTCATTTGTAATAGAAGTGTTTCCAATTGATGCTATATTACCAGAATTATAAATTATATCTTCTGTTGAATTTTCTGAAATTGAATTTGAAGACGTAGCATTTGTAGAAGTTGCATAAGTTTCAGAATTATTTTTATCATTAGAACATCCTACAAGTGAAGTTAGAGTTGTCATAATACAAATTACCATTAAAAATTTTAACATAGAAGTCTTTAAAAATTTTTTAAACATAATAATAATTTCCTTTCTTATAATATAATCAGGAATTACTTATAATAATTCCTGATTTATTTGTATAATTATTTTAAATTATATTATTTAATAATATAACTTAATAACATTTGTACACCTGTATCAAATGTCATATAAATTGCCATTGCAATTGTAATAACTCCAAAAGAATAAAATGTCTGTTTAACTACATCTCTAGGTTTAGTCCATTTTATTTCTTTAATTTCAGATTTAATGATTTTAAATAAATTCTTAATCTTTTTCATAGTATAAACCTTCTTTCTTATGATGAATATTTAGAGCTTTTCATACTAATTCCAAAAAATTCTTTACTATTCATTTGTTTATTATAATTTTTAGAAAGTAATTCAGTTCTAATTGCAACTGTAGTTTCTAAAATAACTCCAACTATAATAATTACAGAAGTTCCACCAAAAGATAAAGAATACATATTAGTTGCATGTGTAATAATTGTCGGAATTTGTGTAAGTATAAACAACATAATTGCACCAATAAATGTCATATATTTAACTTTATTATATAAATATTCATCAGTTGTTTGACCAGGTCTAATACCAGGAATACAAGCACCTTGTCTCTTAAGTCTATTTGCAATTTCTGTAGTATTAAATGTCATAGCAGTATAGAAATAGGCGAACATCACTACTAATACAATATCAAGAACTAATCCAATAATTCCATAAATATTTTTAATATTATATCTATAAGTAGAACTACACATTTGATAAATTGCTGAAGCAACTTTATTTGTTGTTCCAATAGATATAAACATTAAAGGAATACTAAAAATAGTTGAAGTAAAAATAATAGGCATTACGCCAGTAGTATTTAATTTAATTGGAATAGAAGATTTAGAATTATATACAGATTTCGTGTTTCTAGAATATATAACTGGTACTTCTTTTTGAGCAGTAGTAAGAACTATTGTCATAGAAATAAGACCAATAACTACAATACTAAATACTATTACTGCAACTATAATACTTGAAATAGATTTTTCATTAATATACATTTGCCAAAAAGATAAAATATCACCAGGAAGTTCAGCAATAATATTACTAGCTAAAATAAGTGATGTACCATTTCCTATACAAAATCTTGTAATATATTCACCAATAAGAATAGTAACTGTAGCTCCAAGAACCCATACTAAACATACTACTGAAACACTTTTAAAATTATATTCATTAAATAATCCTCTTTTACCAAGAGAAACTGCCATTCCAATAGCTTGAATAACAGCTAAAGCTACTCCAGTAAAAATAGTAATAAGTTTCCACTTTTTCTTACCTTCAGCTGTAAAATCTTTTTGTAATTCTTTTAATTTAGGAAATGTTACACATAATAACTGAAGAATAATTGATGCTGAAATATAAGGCGTTACACCAAGTGCCATAATTGTCATGTTAGTAAACGCACCACCAGAAAAAGTATTAAGTAATGCATAAGCAGATGAATCTGCAAATAATGTTGATAAATAATTTCTGTTTATAAATGGAACTGGAATATTTGCAAGTAATCTAATAACAAATAAAAGAATAACTGCAAATATAATTTTTGTCATCAACTTTTCTGGTTTATACCATTTCTTGTTTGAATAACTCATTTTATAATTTCCTTTCTTTTTAATATATATATTTATAAAAGCTTTTTATTCTTATCTTTTATTTCTAATAAAGAAATTATTATGAAGTTGATAAGTAAAGCTAATATACATCCAGTTGAATCAATAAAAATATCAGTTAATTGACTACCTCTTCCTGGAACAAATAACTGATGTATTTCATCTGTACAAGCATATAAAGTTGTAACTATAAATGAAATAATATAATATGTAACTTTATAATTAAATTTATATTTATATCTAAAGTGTGTAAATATTGAGTGTCCTAATAAAAAATATAAAATTAAATGAGCTAATTTCCGTATTGGAATAATTAAATAATTAGATCCAATAAAATTAGTTATAACATTTTCAAAATAATTGCTAACATGTGCAGATTCATTACCAGTTTGAGACGAAAATATAAATATAATTCCCATTAATATTATTGATATTATACCGTATATATTAGTTTTTAACCAGTATACAAAATCTCTTTTTATCATATATTTTGTATAAGGATTTTTAGAACGTATTACAATCTTTTTCATATTTCCTCCTGATTAATCTTCATCTGTATCGTCATAATCATCTTGATCATGGTCACCTATAATTTCTCTTGCAACTACTCGATGAGCATTACGTTGTAATTCTACTTTATCTGATAATAATTCAATAGTTTCTTCAGGAAGTTTAATATTTAAAATATCAAAATTTTTCATATTATCATCTGATGAACAAACAGATATTGTTCCTAAACCAAATAATCTTTGACCAAATGATTTAGTTAATTTTACATCTTTAATTCTATATAGCCTAACTTCATTAACAGTAATATTAAAAAAACCTTTAGTTATAAATAGTCTTTCTTCTGTAAGTTCATATTTAGTAAATGACCAAGGTAATCCTAAAAAAGTTCTTTTTCTATCATGCCATAAAGAGCCATTTCTTAATTTCATATAATAACCTCCTTATTAAATTTTCAGAACGATATGCTTATATTACATACCGTTCTGAATTGTATAAATTACTGAACTGAGTGAACTTCAGTAATTGTTTCATTATTTTTAAGATAAATAACTTTTTTACCGGCAGCGCCACGACCTTGAGCCTTATCTGGTGTAATGATTTCTTTTCTACCTGTTGATGTAGTAATTTCAATCTTTTCATCTTTATTGATAAGTTTAACTGCTAATAATTCATCATTATCTGATTTAAATCCACAAATAGTAGTACCAACAGTTTTACTAATTTTAAGTGTATTTTTAGTTTCACTCATTTTACCAAGACCATCTTTAGTAACAAAATAAATATATGGAAGTTCAACGTCTTCTGAATAAATTGCAATAATTTTTTCATCACTATTCATTTCAGGTCTAATTGATGCAATATCTGTACCAGACGCTGTAGGTAAACATTTATCAATAGCATTTGTATAAATTTTATACATCTGACCTTTGTTTGAAACTAATACTAATTTCTGATTACCTTGAACTTTAACAGTTTTTTCATCTTCATCAGTTTGTCTAAACTTCATTACATCAACTCTCTTAAGACGATTTTCTGAAGTAAGAACAATCATAAATTCTTTCTTAGGCTTGAGCTGTGCTGGTTTAGCAATTCTAGTTGCTTTTTCTGTATCTGCTGAAATAACTGCATCAATTAATTCAGTTTTACGTTCCCAAGCATATTTATCAATAAGTGAATTAAATCTATTTAAGAAAAATTTCTGTTGTGCTTTCTTATTAGTTTTAAGTTTCTCGTTTTCTGCTTGTTTCTTTTCAAGATCTTTCTTTTCATCTTGAAGTTTAATTTGTTCAAGATTTGCTAATCTACCTAATGGAGTATGAACAATAGCATCTGCTTGACGTTCAGTGAAAATTACGTTTTTAATTTTCTTTGTCATAAGAGTTTTCTTTGCATCATCCATAGACTTAGATTTCTTAATTTCAGCAATAATTTCATCAATAATATCTAAAGCACTAAGTAAACCATTTACAATTTCAAGTCTATCATTAATTTCACTTAAGTTAAGTTCTGCTTCTTTAATTACTAATGCAATATTACTATCAACAAATGTTTTCATGTAATCTTTAAACGTAATAATTGTTGGTTTACCAGATTCATCAATAGCTTTATGCTCATCTGAAATATTAACTTGTAAACAAGTTTTCTTAAACAACATTTCAAGAGTATATTCAGCGGTATTTTCTTCACAATCAATTTCAATTAAGAAACCTTTCATACCACACATATTACGAAGATCTTTAATAGTATTAGCATTATTACTAGCATATTTTTTAACATCTTCAATAAACTGTTCAGGATATACTTGATATGGAAGTGAAAGAATACGAATAGTATCATTTACAATTTCAGTTTTTCCTCTAAGACGAATTGTACCTTGACCTGTTTCATATAAAGACTTCATATCAGACATATTTGCAATAACTCCGCCAGTAGGAAAATCTGGATAAATTTTAGAACAATCTACTTCTCCAGTTTCAAGATAATTAATAAGCTGTTCTCTAAACTCATAAAGATTTCCTGAAGACCAAGTATTTGAAGCAGTATATCCCATACCACTAGTATTAGTAATAAATAAAAGTGGAAGTAAAGCTACCCAATTTTTAAGAATAGGTTCAGGATCTTCTTCCAAATAGTTAAGTCCCATATCAAGAAGCTTTGTATTATAAAATAATACATCTTCTGTAAATTTACTTAATCTCATTTCAGTATATCTAGCAGCACCAGGTGTAGGACCACCGATAGCAGAACCAAACGAACCATGACCATCAATATATGGAATATGATAAATATAGTTTGCTGCCATACGAGCTAAAGCACTATAAGATCCACCATGTGGAGAGAAAGACATTACTTCACCTTCAACCTTAGCTGATTTTGTATAAGATTTATCTGATCTACGTTTATTAAACCACATAGCCCATAAAGCATGTCCAGCAATTGGTTTAATTCCAGGTACTTCATAAGGAAAAGCTCTGTTAGCATTTACTTCTTGTGCATAAACAACAAAGTCTTTAGACATTTCGTCTTTTAAATCCATTTGACGAAGTTTAAATACTGTTTCATCAGTAGTTTTTGATTTAGCCATTTAATATTCTCCTTATTATAATTTATGTTAATTATATCTTATTTTTTATTAGTTGTAAATTGTTATTTGTAAGAATTATCAGAGAGATCTATTAATCTCTCTGATATTTTATTTTTATTCATCATAATCATTAAAATGTTCTTCAAGAAATATACGTCTAGGAGTTACATCTACACCCTTAAACATTTCAAGATATTCATTAAATTCTTCCATATTGTTAGTAACTAACTGTACTAAATCTCTAGTTTCAGGATTAACTAACTGCTCATAAGTTTCTTCTTTAGTTAATTCACCAAGACCTTTTGCACGAGCTAATTTATATGGTTTAGTGTTAGTCTTTTTCCAATTTTCTAATTCAGAATCAGTTTGGAATGTTACATAAGTTCCATCATTAAATGTAGCTTTAAACAATGCACCATGTACACGATAAATATGTCCTTTTTCAATTAACTCTGGACATAACCAATTAAATACTGTTAATAAAAGAAGTGAAATATCATATCCATCTGCATCTTCATCAGTTGCAATAATAATACGACTATATCTAAGCTTCTTTTCATCATAAATTAACTTTCCAGTAGTCTTATCAATATCGAGACCTAATGCTTTTGTTATATTAGCAATTTCCTGGTTTCCAAATACTTTATCTGGTGTTGCTTTTTGACAACAAAGAATCTTACCTCTAATTGGAAAACATGCTTGAAATGATGAATCTTTAGTTGCATTAATAGATGAACCAGCAGAATCACCTTCTACAATATATAATTCACAATTACTTCTATCTTTCTTATTTTTAGGATAAGCATCAGATAATTTTGAAGGAAGATCAATAAAAATTGATTTTACTTTCTTTCCAGCGTCTCTAATCTTTTCTTTTGCTTTTTGAGCAGCTTCTCTAGCTTTTCTAGCTTGAAGAGCTCTCTCAACAATAATTTTAGCATCTGCTGGATTGTTAATTAACCAAGTAGCAAAATCACCACCAACAACTGAATTAATGATTTTTGCATCAATATCATCAATTCTTGATTTATTCTGTGCATCATATTTAGCAGTTGTAGTAGTCATATTACAAACTACATATAAACCTTCAGCAATTTCTGCGTTATTAAAGTTTCTATCATTCTTTTTAAGAAGACCAACATCTGTAGCATATTTATTGACAGCCTTAACAAATGCAGTATGAAATGCTCCGATATGTGCACCAGAATCCGTGTGTCCTAAATTTACATATGCATCAATATTTTCCGAATAATCTGAAGTATATGTAATACAAATATTAAGTCTATCTTTACCAATAGAACGATCCATTACAAATCTACTTGAAAATAATTCTTTTCCTTTTACTTTACGATCTACGTATGCATTAATTCCACCAGGTTCAGAATAAGTGATTAAATTTCCATTATAAGTAAAATTAATTGTAAGTTCTGGACATAACGCAGCAATAATTTCAAAATGCTGTTTAAGAGCAGTTTCATCTGGAATATTTTCTCCAAAAAATTGAGGATCTGGATTCCAAGTAACTACTGTACCTGAGTCGTGCTTAATTTTCTTAATTTCTCTCTTTTGAAAAATACCATCTTTAAACCAAAGAGCTTCACTCTCACCATCACGATAAGTAATAACATGAAGTTTAGTTGAAAGCCAGTTTGTAAGTTTTGCACCAATACCATTAAGACCTAAAGCTGTTCCTTCATATACACCATCTGCAGTAGTTTTACCTGATGTATTTAATTTATCAAACGAACGCTGAAGAACTGTTTCTCCATCCTCATCAATACCAGCATTTACTAAAAAACCTTGACCATGATCTGCAACAATATATATATTTTTCTGTGTATCAATAGTTACATCAATTTGATTTCCATGTCCAATTGCATGCTCATCAACAGCATTAGCAAAAATTTCTTTTACCAAATTTGTGTTTTTCTTAGATGAACCTAAATAAGTAGATGGAACTCTTCTTGTGAATTCTCTAGGAGATTCAGTAACAATACTATTTTCTGTGTATAGATTTTTACCCATTATATAAAATCCTTTCTTAATTATATTTCATTTTCAAATTTCCGCAATCATACAACATTAAATAACCAGCATTCATCATATTCTCTGCTTCTGTTTTATTAGGATCAAATTTATCACCTAATAATTTTGATAATTTATGTTTTTGTGCAGAAATTCTAGAAATTTTATTTGAACCTAAATAGTAGTAATAATTAGGTTTTGTAATATCTACTAATGTAAAACCAGCAGATATATATCCATTACCAGTGAACTTTGAACGATCTACATATGAGATTAGATCTTTATATGGTTGATGTTTAAGAAGTTTAGAAAAACCTCCAATCACACGAGTGTTTAGTTTTGAACACATTCTAAGAAGTTCATATTCATCACGCTTATATCTAGATTTTCCAATTGATATAAGTTGAACTATCTCATTATTATAAAGTAATCCTAGATGATATGATGCATTCACATATCCATCTATGTGATTTTCATCTAAAAATGCTTTTGCTTCTTTTGAAGTTATTTGTTTAACTTCGCATTTTCTAGCATATATGACATTATCATATATATTTAATGCTGACAAAATTATTGATTTGCATATATCTGTTTTAGTATTCCACTCAATATCAGTAAAATGAAGTAGTCTAATATCTTTTTCTATACATTTGTCTGTTTTTATTAGCGATTTATTCTTATCTTTTGTATGATTGTATGAATGCCAATAAATACCATCTATTTCTATAGCTATCTTTTTATCTTGAATATAGCAATCTAACTGTAATGGTGCTATAGTTGAAAAATCTCTCATTTTATGTGTAATACCTAATTTAGATAACCATATATCTAATTCTTTTTCTATAACTGTTCCTTGTCTACTTAATAGTTTATTAGAGTAGTCAATTAGTTTAGATACATCTATATTGGCATCAATAAAATACTTATTCTTATACTCTATTGGAGTTATCTTAAACTTACTTAAAACATTATTAGGCATATATAACTTTAATTCAGATAATGGTATAAGATTATTTTGCAAACAAAACTCTTCTATCTGTTTCTGTCTAAGTTGAGTTGACTTCCAAGGATGATCTACTCCATATTTTTCTAAACATGTCTGTTTAGATTTTTCTCTAGTTTGATCTGATTGTAAAGAATATTCTACTCCATAACGCTCTAGACAAGTTTCTTTTATCTTGTCTTTAACTTTACTAGATTTCATAGGATGTTCTACACCAAAATGTTTTAAGCTAGTTTCTTTTGCTTTTTGTCTAGCTTCTATAGAATTTGCAGCTTTTTCACATTTTTCTCTGATATCACTTCTTTTAAGTACACAAGAAACTCCATACTTTTCTTTCGTAGTTTGCTTAATTTTATCAACTCTAGCTTGACTATGATTAGCGCACTCTCGTGAACAATATGGATTATATCCTTTAGTTAGATTGTTGAATAGTGTTGGTTTTTTACATACTAAACAAATACCTTCATTATCGTCTTTGTAGTATTTATCATAATATGTCTTTGCATCCATATTATGTGATTTTCTTAAATGTACACAGAAAGGATTTGTAGTGGTAAAATGTCTATTACAAATTTGACAAATAATACTGCCATTAGTATATAGATTAGATGTTTTACTCATTTAACTTTTTCCTTTCTAAATATTGTACAATTATATTATATCAAGCATATGTATGTTTGTAAATAGTTTTATGAATTACTTTTCATAAAGTCTTCAATCATATTAACAATTACTGGTATATCTTGTGTAGCATCAATTATTAAATCACACATTAGTTCAAAATTTCTAAACATATACCAATCATTATCTAATCGGCTTAAAACATCTTTACCATAATCACCGCGAGCTAACATTCTAACTGCACAATCAGAAGGCTCTAATTCTAATCCAATTACTTTAAAATCTGAATATCCATTTGATTTAAGAGCATCTATACCTGCTGGATCAACTACATATAAATCACATCCATCAAGCATTTGTTTAGTTACACAATAATCATAACCGTTAAAATGAGTATAAGCAACTTTATCTTCTAAAGCATCATATTCTTCTTGTGTAATATAAGTGTGTCCACCTTCATTTAAATAACGTCTAGGACGAGTAGTATAACTATCTGGAGCTTTATAACCACGTTTAATAAGCTCATTAACTACAGTGGATTTACCACTACCACTAGGGCCAATAATACAAAATAACATACAGTTTTCTCCTTTTGTTTTTTAAATAAATATGTCTTCATTAAATATATTTAAAACCTTTTAGTGTATTTAAATAGCACGTCATATTAGGCGCTTTATTTTTATTATGAAAAATTATATAATCATCTCCAGCGGTTACTCTCATAATTGCTGCACATACACCAGCACTTCTAGAAATTCCGCCATCACAATGAACTATGATTTTATCTATCTTATCATTCCATTTATTTACAAAATCTGCAATTGCAACTCCATCTTTTACAGTCATACATCCATCAGGACCGTCTTCAAAATCAATATCATCAAAAGATAAAAATAAAATATCTTTTACATTATTTATATCTGAACAAAATACTTGAGGATCTGTTTTATCCCAAGTAGATTTAATAGATATAATAATAGACGTATCATAATGTTTTTGATTACAATATTTTTCACATATAGTTCTACTCATTATTTTATATCTACTTTTCATTTTTTCTAAACTATATTTTATCATATTGTCACTCCTTTCAAATTATTTATAGAAATAGCAATGAATAATATATTTAAAATATTATTCACTGCTATTTTATTTAATATGGCTCATCATCAAGCAATAATTCATATAACATTAATGCATTATCTGCATCTGGAGCTGCAATACCAATAAGATTAAATGATTTATTTTCTGAAATGTTTTCATCAATTGATTTAAAATAATAATAATCACCATTTTTATATACTTTAAACTGATCATTAGATTCAGAAAGTTCTTGTTCTACAAATTCTTCATTTGTTTCAATATCATCAATTACATAATTTGATATTATATAAGTATATCCACGATTAATTTCTGGATCTTTTAATGTATCAATATAAGATTCTTTATATTCACCTAAAACAATTTTATGTGATAAATCTGGGATCATATCATAAGTAAATCGTACATATCCATAAGGATCTTGAATCCAAAACATTTCTAAGCTAGTATTTGATTCTGCTAATGAAATATAAAAATCTTCTATAGTAACTTCTTCTTCATTACATTCAGAATCAATTTCTAATACATATTCTAAAGCTGATACCATTGCAGAATTAGAATCACTAGTTTTTTCTGATTTCATATTAGAAAATTTAAACATAATACTAGAATTATCATAATTCTTTATAATATATACATTTTCAACTATAGATTGTGTATCATCAGTAAATTTACATACTGCCACATAATTATCATAACCAGTATCAGTCATTAATTCACTTAAATTAGATTCATCTTCAAAATAAGATATATCTTTACATACAGAATCTTTTTCTTCAATTGTTAATGTAAAATCATCGCATGAAATTATATTGTTATCTACATTAAATTTAGACATATCTAAAGAAAACATAAAATTTTCATTTATAACATAAGGAGCTTTTCCTTTAAATCCAAAATTTTTTGTTTCTTCTGGTTCTTCAGGTGTTTGTGCAGCAATTTCAGCTGCAATTAATTCTGATTTAGATAAAAATGAATCAAATTCTTCTTTAGAATAATGATAACCACAAGAAGAACATACATTATCTGCACCAATTTCACAATCTATTAAACGATCTAATACTAAGTCTTCTTCATTTATTATAGTATATTGAGATTTACCGTCAATATCTTGTTTTCCACCAATAACAATATGACATTTTGAATTACCCCAATGAGAAACTAAATATTTAGAATCTACAGCAGTAATTGCTCTACTTAGTAATGCATCAATACTATTATCATCTTGTGAATATTGTTTTTCATCTTTTTGAGTATCTGTGGTAGTTGCATCTGTAGGAGTATTTTGATCTACAGTATTAGTGTTTAAAGAGCATGCAGTTAAATTTAATAGAGATATTAACAATATTAAAGATATAATTTTTCTTTTCATTATTTACACCTCTTGAATTAAAAAACTTTATAAT
>ENA-ORLY01002381-ORLY01002381.1-human-gut-metagenome-genome-assembly--contig:-NODE-2381-length-18152-cov-3.663513_pt1 | contig 18152 bp, 14 predicted proteins | sample MGYA00243071_ERZ508832 | MGnify/ENA primary metagenome ERZ508832 (study PRJEB26277, sample SAMN04329777) | human gut metagenome | biome: human-associated habitat | host: Homo sapiens | place: USA... | reverse complement strand
GGCTATTAGCTCAGGTGGTAGAGCACTTGACTTTTAATCAAGTTGTCCCGCGTTCGAGTCGCGGATAGCTCACCAAAAGAACTAAATAATTGAATAAATTATTTAGTTCTTTGTATATAAGGCCCCTTGGTCAAGCGGTTAAGACATCGCCCTTTCACGGCGGAGACATGGGTTCGATTCCCGTAGGGGTCACCAAGAATGCCACTTTAGCTCAGTTGGCCAGAGCACCGCACTTGTAATGCGGGGGTCCTCAGTTCGAATCTGAGAAGTGGCTCCATAATTGTCAGTAGTTTTGCAATAAGCTTAATTACTGGCTTTCAAACTTTTTATATATTATAAAATAACTAATTATCTTAATATTTGGAAAGGGAATATTTTTGGATGGTCCCCAAAAAGTCCCCACATAGTCCCCAAATATTATGTACCACAATATAATATATAAAGGGTACATAAAATTTTGTGATGCACTTTTAAAAGTGCTTTTTTATATTATTTGTAATGGTTTTTATAACTGTTTTTATAGTTAAGTTTGACCTACTATCAATATGAAAATATTTAGTTATAATTTCATTGTCTGTATAGCGTTTCATAGATTTAATATTTTTTTCTAAATTCCATTTTATATTCATCGGATTTACCTGATATTTTTTTGATAAAATTGGATATATGTCATTACACAAATTTAGATCTTCTTTATTATATGATAATAATATTGAATCAATCAAATAATCTGTACCTTTATTAGAAGTATTTATATTGAATTTTTTTAATTCGTTCCTTATTTTTTCATAAATTTGATTATCATTTATTTCTTTATTAATTTCATTTAGATACATATTTATATTATTAGAGATTCTAGTAAAACCAACACCTTTATCAATAATTGCATAAACTTCTTTGGTATTATATATTTTATTTATATATTCTTGAATACTAGAAATTACAATAATATATGGAGAATATTCTTTTTTTATAGAAGATAAATATTTTATAATTGATATTCCATCCAATTTAGGCATCTGTAAATCTAATATGATTACATCAGGATGATATTGTAAAATTGAATTTAAGGTATTTTTCCCATCATATGTATAATCTGCTAATCTGAAATTTCCATTTTTTCTAACTATTTCTTTGAAGATTAAGTCTACTAAATTAGTATTGTCATCTGCAATCAATATATTAATCATTATTCGCTCCCCTTTTATATAGATGACATCTTTATTAAAAAAAGTTTCAAAATTTTATTTTTTCCACTTTGCTTAAAATTTTTGTAGAAAAATGTTAAAATTAATATGCAAACAGTCATAAGAAGTTTTGCTTATAGTAATGGTTGTTCTATTATTATAGAAATGAGAGATGTACACATTAAAGGAGGATGGCATATGAAACGTATGAATTCTAAATTAGGGCGGAAGTTCAGAGCAATTGTAGCAATGTTTTCTTTAGTAGCTGTATTACTGGCAGGCGCTCAGTCATACCCTGTATCAGCCGCTGAAAATCAGCAGTTCATTGAAGATGATGGTGCATCTTCAGAAAACTCAAAAATGAATGTTCAGACATTCGAGTTTGAAGTTGGGCCGGAGGATACAACCAATTCCACCAATTCCACCACATATTTTATTAATGACCAGGAGTTTTCGTTTACTGGTTATAATTTGGGGTATGAATTTTATGTACCCAGAATGTGTAATTGCCGGATGATGGTGGCAGTAGTCGCTGCAGATAAGAAAAGCGAAGATATAACGATTAATATTCGGTACTCTGGCGGCGGCGTAACACATTCTCAGAAGGTTGCAACAAACAAAGCAGGTATTTATATATTTAATAATGTAGGCGGTGGCGGCCATAACTTAGAGTATATTGGCCGTGATAATACAAGATATACAATTCGTATTTCTTTGTATACATGGGATTATTAATATTCCTGTAAAAGTATCAGACAAGTAACTAATTAATAGTCAGCATCTCTCATTTCAAAAGGCGAGGATTTTATTCTCGCCTTTTATATATTTATAAATGGTATAGATATATAACTATTATTGTCAAGAGAAATATACAATGTAAATTCTCTTAAATTATTTTTAGATGTAATAGGAAAAGTAGCACTTATTTCATCTTTATATACATATACTGCATCTTCAATTTTATTCACATCATATCTATTGCCAAACATATCTTCTAAATACATAGAAATATTACTAATTTTACTAATATCTATATTCTTCATTTTATATGTTATTCTTGTTGTTGTTGCAGTAGAATTTGCACTTATCAACTCTATCTCATTGCTTTGCTCTTTTAAATTATATTTTATAGTATCTCTATTATAAAATTGCTCACTTAAATCTAATTCTAAATTCCAATTACCTTTTACCTTAGTATTTTGTTCTCTGTCAAAACTAATTGTCTTAAATTGTATATATAATCTTTTTGATTTTGGAAAACCTTTTGTGGTACCAATTGTATAAAGAGATTTATTGTTTTTTTCATTCAATTCTATTGTTTGTATTCCATACCCATTAGCGCATTGTTGATGAAAGAAATCATCTATATATTCCAGTTTACTTTTTTTGCAAAATTCTTTATAAGCCTTTTTATTATAACAAAATATAATATTATTATTTTCATCATATATTAAAAGATCCTGAATATCTGCTGATTCAGTTATATTTTTTACTTTTGATATATCAAAATCAAATAATATATTCAAATTATAATCAGACATTATTATATAATCAATTTTCGCTCCTATTTTATTAGAATATGCATATTCCATATTAACATTTTGTATATAGCCTTTTTCTACAGCACTTTTTAAACTATCACTAACAAATCCTATAGATGTTGTAGCTTTATAATTTTGTCTTATTGTATATGCATAAACAACTAAACTCATTGATATTATCAAAAGTGAAAAAGCTACTGCAACTTTTCTAAATGGCTGCACATTTTTTTCTGTTTTCTCTTTACAATCAAATGTTAATATTGAATTAGTAAAACTTTTAGGAATATTAATATTTTGTTCTAATATATCATATAAGTTTTTCTTAAATACATTTTCTTCCATAATAACCTTCTTTCTATATAATATCTATTATTCCTTGATATTTATTTTTTAATTTTATTTTTGCTCTTCGCAATATTGTTTTTATTGTATTTTCATTTTTGTTTAATATTTCTGCTATTTCTTTGGTTGTGTATTTTTCGCTATAATAAAGTACAACTATTGTCCTTTCTTTTTTATCAAGTGCTTTTATAATAGAATAAAAATTTAACTTTGATTCCATTTCTGAATTATTACTTTCAAATATTGCATATTTATCTATCTCATCTAAAGGAACTAATCTTATTATTCTTTTTCTATAAATTTCATTACATTTATTTATTAATATTTTAATTATCCATTTTTTAAATTTATCTACATCTTTTAAATTCTTTATATTTTTAAACGCTGAAATCATTGTTTCTTGTATAGCTTCTTCAATGTCATATTCTGTATTTAATCTTGTTAAAGCTATTTTATATAGGTCTTGTTGATAATTTAAAATTAGCTCTGTAAATGATCTTTCATCTCCACTTACTGCTTTTTCTACTAATTCTTTCACTTTTTTCTTCCTTTCATTAATTGTAATTATAGTTATAACATAAAAATGTATAATATAAAATCTATTCTTTTATTTAATAGATGTTTTAATCTCATTTTTTAGTTTCAAATTTTAAATTATTTATTTAAATTTTCAGATTTTTTCAATTATATAAAACAACATAATATATATATAAATTTAAAAAAATAATTGGAAAATAATAAAATTATTCCCCAATTATTCCCCTAAAACATAACTCATAATAATTCAAATTAATTTTATCTAATTTATTTTAATTTATAATAATTTTTTGTGTTAACCTTTAAAATCGTTGAAATATAAAACAAAATCGTGTATAATTAGTTATATTAAGAAAAAATGCAAAAAACAAAATTATTGAAAGCAGCCGACTTGTAATGCGGGGGTCCTCAGTTCGAATCTGAGAAGTGGCTCCATATAAAGGTCAGTAGTTTTGCAATAAGCTTAATTACTGGCTTTTTATTTTTATAATAGGAGGAACTAAATGAATAAAGTAATAATAATAACAGGAGCATCAAGAGGAATAGGAAAAGAAATAGCAAAAGGACTATCAAAAAAAGGATATCAAATAATAGCAAACTACAACAAATCAGAAGAACAAGCTATAGGATTAAAAGAAGAATTAGCACAAGAAAATATAAAAATTGACATATTTAAAGCAGATGTATCTAAAAGAAAAGAAGCAGAGGAACTAGTAAAGTATACAATAAATAAATATGGAAGAATAGACGTTTTAATAAATAATGCAGGAATATCACAAATAAAAGAATTTACACAAATAACAGATGAAGACTGGAATAATATAATAAACACAAATTTAAATTCTGTATTTTATATGACACAAGAAGTATGCAAAAATATGATACATAACAAAAATGGATGTATAATTAATATATCATCAATATGGGGAGTAATAGGAGCATCATGTGAAGTACATTATAGTGTTAGCAAAGCAGGAATAGATGCAATGACAAAATCACTAGCAAAAGAAATGGGACCTTCAAATATTAGAGTAAATTCAATAGCACCAGGAATTATAAATACAGAAATGAATAAAAAGTTAAATGAAGAAGAAATAAATAATATAAAAGAGGAAATTCCTCTCGAAAAAATAGGAAAAGCACAAGATATAGAAAAGTGCATAGAATGGCTAATTGAAGATGAATATACAACAGGACAGATAATTTCCATTAATGGTGGATGGGGAATATAAAATAAAAAAGGGATTTGGAGCGGTGGCCCCATAATCCCTTTTAATTTTCATTTAATTTTCTTTTATAATTTCCAGAAATAATCTTTGGAAAATAAGTTATTATTTTATAAACTGCTAAACGAATTTTTTTACTCCATAAATAAGATTTTCTTAATTTTCTAGCACTACCTAATGAAACTGGTTCATCTTCTAAAACTAATAACTCATTTTGCTTTTTTTCTATTTCAAATATATAATTTTTACAATCATTGTTATCCCATTCATTATTATTATTTCTAAAACAAAAATTGAAAGTTTCACCTTCACCTAAAAAGATTTCTGCTTGAAATCCTAATTCTGTTTTTTCCATTTTTACTTCATTTATATTATCCCAATTAAGTCCAAATCCATAATGAATAAAAACTTCTTCAGAGTTATCCTGAAAAAATTTTCCTGTATAAGATATTTTTACATTACTATTTTCAACTAATTTATCTGTATTAAAAAATATATTTTTAACTAGTTCCATTGATTTTATCTCTCCTTATTTATCTTTTGCTATCAGTATTATAATATTAATTTTATTATTGTTCAAGTATTTTTTGTAAAATTTTTAGAAATTTTGTTTTTTTTGATAATATTTTGCTTAAAATCAAAAATTTAAGTATATAAAAATAAATTAATCATAATGTTATAATATATAAAAATATTGTAAAAAAAAAAATAATATGATAATATAAAATTAGTAATATAAAAGGGAGAGATACAAATGGAAAAAAGTAATTTAAAATGGGATGAATTAAAGACAAATATATCAAATACAGCAAAAGAAAATAACGAAGTTGAAGAAAATGAAATATCAGAAGAAATTGTAGAAAAAAAAGCAAAAAAGAATAAAAAAAATATTGTTCCAATTGTTATAATAGGAATAATATTAGCTATATTAATAATTTTTTCAACAATATTTGCTATTATAAATATAAATAATACAAAAATAGTAAGTGGTGTAAAAATTGGAGGTATAGATGTATCTGGATTATCAAAAGAAGAGGCAAAATCAAAAATTGATTTAGCTTATAATGAAAAAAAGCAAAAAGATATATTATTAAAATATGAAGATTATGAAACCACAATAAGTCCAGAATTAATAGAAACAAATTATGATACAGAAAGAGCAGTGGAAGAAGCAATTTCCATTGGTAAAAGTAGTAATATTATTATAAATAATTATAATATTTTATTTGCACTTATTGGACGAAAAAATATTAATGTTAATATGACTGTAAATGAAGAAGAGACAAATAAAACAATTGAAAATATAGGAAGTGAAATTCCTGGGGCAGTAACTGAACCAGATTATTATATAGAAGAAGATAAATTAATAATCACTAAAGGTAAAGAAGGATTAGCTGTAGATGCTAACAATTTAATTGAGAAAATTAAAGAGAATCTAAAAAATATAAATTCAAATCAACAATATATTGATATACCAGTAATTAGTAAAAAGCCAGAACAAATAGATATAGATAAAATACATGAAGAAGTATATAAAGAAGTACAAGATGCATATTATACAAAAGAACCATTTACAATTCATCCAGAAGTTGAAGGTGTTGATTTTAATGTAGAAGAAGCTAAAGCTATGTTACAAGAAGATAAGGAACAATATGAAATACAATTAACAATAACAAAACCCAAAGTAACAACATCTCAAATAGGATCTGAAGCATTTCCGGATTTGCTTGCTACATACTCAACAAGATATGATGGAGGAAATGTAAGTAGAACAACAAATTTGAGAATTGCTTGCCAAAAAATTAATGATAAAGTAATATTACCAGGAGAAACATTTTCATATAATAAAACTTTAGGAGAAAGAAGTGCTGCAGCGGGATACAAATATGCAAAAGTATATGAAAATGGAGAAGTTGTAGATGGAATTGGTGGAGGAATATGCCAAATATCATCAACATTATATAATTCTGTTTTAATGTCAAATTTAGATATAGTAGAAAGAAGAAATCATCAATTTGTAACATCATATACACCTGCTGGAAGAGATGCTACAGTAGTTTATGGAATGACAGATTTTAAATTTAAAAATACAAGAAAATATGCTGTAAAAATTAAAGCAAGTTGTTCTAATGGAATAGCTACAGTTTCTATTTATGGAATAAAAGAAGAAAATGAATATACAGTTTCTTTTAGTACAAAAACAATATCAACTATACCATATACAGTAAAATATATAGAAGATAACACTTTAGCAGCTGGAAAAGAAAAAGTTAAGCAAGCTGGAGCAAATGGTTTGATTACAGAAACATATATAATAAAAAGTTTAAATGGAAAAGTAGTTTCAAGTAAATTACTTTCTAAAGATACATATAATGCTATGCAAAGAATTATTTTAAAGGGAACAAAAGGTTCTTCAAGTACTAATACAAATAATAGTAGTCAAAATAATGAACAACAAACACCTACAAGTCCTACAACTCCTACGACTCCATCAGAACCATCAAATCCAGATAATTCAAGTAATAAACCTTCAGATAATAATTCTGAAGAAAATAGTTCAGGAACAGATAATTCTCAAGGCAATGCAGAGAATATAAATAAAACTAGTACAGAAAATGTTTAAAAAGAAAAAAACAAGTAGATATAATATCTACTTGTTTTTTTGGTGCATCATCTCGGTTTCGAACCGAGGACCTTCAGATTAAGAGTCTGCTGCTCTACCAGCTGAGCTAATGATGCAAATGATAGAATTATTATAGTACCAAAATAAGAAAATGTCAAGAATAAATTTTTTAAATTATGTAAACATTTTAAAAAATTGATTGACAACTCATAAATAAAAAGTTAAAATATAATATAGGTAAAAATAGAAAGAGGTGGGTAAAATTGTTAAAAATATATAATACAAATTTAGAAACAAATAAAATAGAAGAAATAAAAGAATTTAAAAAAGGAAGTTGGATAAGCTTAGTAAACCCATCGGAAATAGAGATTAAAAAAGTGTGCGAAAATGTTAAGATACAAGAAGATTTTATAAGAGATGCACTAGATTTTGAAGAAAAGGCCAGAATAGATAAAGAAGATGATGATGGAACAATGCTATTTGTTGTAGATGTTCCAATAATAGAAAAGAATGAAGAAAATGATATATATTCTACAATGCCATTAGGTATGATTGTAGTAAGAGATGATTTCTTTATAACAATATCATTAAGAAAAAATAAAGTAATAGAAGATTTTGAAAAAAGAAAAATAAAAGATATTCAAACATACAAAAAATCAAAATTAATTTTCCAAATATTATATTTAAATTCATCATATTATTTATCATACCTAAAGCAAATAAATAAAGAGACAGAAATTGCCGAGTATATATTAAAAAAATCAATGAAAAATAAAGAATTATTAAAATTATTAAGTTTAGAAAAGAGTTTGGTATATTTTACAACATCTTTAAAATCAAACGAGTTGGTAATGGAAAAAACAGCAAGAGGTAAAATAATAAAACTATATGAAGAAGATGAAGATATACTAGAAGATGCAATCACTGAAAACAGACAGGCAATAGAAATGGCAAAGATTTATAGTGATATTTTAAATGGAACAATGGACGCATATGCTTCTATCATTTCAAATAATTTAAATGGTGTAATGAAATTTTTAACATCAATAACAATTGTTCTAGCAATACCAACTATGATATCAAGCTTTTGGGGAATGAATGTAAATTTACCATTTCAAGATAGTAAATTTGGATTTCCAATAATGATATTGATTTCTGTTGTATTAACATTAATAGTAACTTGGTGGCTAAAAAGAAAAGATATGCTTGATTAAAAAAAGAGATTATGTTTTTAAAATAAAACATAATCTTTTTCACTAATTTATTTCATCTCCTAAAATACTTTGAATTTTTCTAAGTTGTGTTTTTAAATTAGAATATAAAGTCGGACTAATTGAAGTAGTAGAACCGGATTCATAATTTTCAATACTCTTTTTAATATCTAAAATTTTAAATTTATGAGTATTAACACTTGTGTTTTTATACATATAAATTGGAACATAATTTACTTTATCAATTGAAATTTTACCATTAGTATTTTTAGTAATAGTTAAATTTAAAATTGCAGAATCTCTAGTAATTTCATCTCTTTGGTCAGCAGTAAAATTACCTAAAGCGTAAACAACAAAAACTTCTTTTTCAGTTCCATCCTCTAAAGTAATTGTTCTTTTTTCCATTGGCTCTAAAACATGGGGATGATTACCAAGAATTATATCAACACCATTTTCAAAAAGAAAATTAGCTAATTCTTGTTGTTCTGAATTTTCTGTTGTTTTATATTCTGTTCCCCAATGCATACAAGCTATAATCATATCAACATTTTGTTCTTTTGCTTGCTCTATTTGCTTTTTCATTAAATTTTTATCAATTAAATTAACACAGTATTCTTTTCCAGAAGGGACTGGAATACCATTAGTTCCATAAGTATAATTTAAAAAAGCAATTTTTATTCCATTAACATCTTTTATTAATATCTTTTCTTGTTCCTCAGCACTTTTATAGGTACCTAAATGAGAAATACCTATATTATCAAATACATCAATTGTTCTGCAAAGACCTGTATATCCGTAATCTAATGCATGATTTCCAGCCAAAGAAACAACATCAACCCCAATATTTTTAAGAGCTGTTGCTAAGCTGTCTGGAGAATTAAAAGTTGGATAATTACTATAACCTTTTTCTTCTCCTGCAAAAGTAGTTTCTAAACTTCCAATAGTTATATCTGCATCTTCAGTATAATGCTTAATATCATCATAAACATAAGAAAAATCATATTCATTTGTTCCTTTATTATAAGCATCCCAATATTGAGTATTATGGCATAAAGTATCACCTAAAGCTGACAGTGTAAAAGTAATAGGCACAGTTTGTTCAGATGATTGACTTGTTACAGTTTCTGGTGTTGCTTCTGTTAAAGAGCTTTTTAGAGAGTTATTAGGTAGTATATTTTTTAAAATAAAAAAAAAAATTATTAAAAAAAATATAATAATTAAAAATAAAATAATTTTTTTCATTTTAGTTGATTTTTTTTGAACACGTTTCATATTTTCCTCCAAAAAATTTATATAATAAAAGTATCATAAAATAAAAAAATTTTCAATAAAATGTATAAATAAAAAAAAGGGACATATAATATAAATGAAAATTAAAAGAGATGGAGGATAAATACATGAAAATAGTGGACAAAATAGCATTAGTATTAATTATAATAGGTGCTATAAACTGGGGCTTAGTAGGAATATTTAATTTTAATTTAGTAGATAGTATTTTTGGTACAATGAGTGTTATATCAAGAATAATTTATGCTTTAGTTGGAATTTCTGGTCTATGGGGAATAAAATTATTATTTGATGATTAGAACTAATGAAAATAAAGAATCTATATGATTAACTTCATATAGATTTTTTATTTTTCTTTTTAAAAGAAGTATGCTTGAAAAATACATAAAAATAAGATATAATAGCAAAGAATAAAGCGGATGAAGGGAGAAAAAAATGTTAAGTGCAAATGGTGTAACCGTAAGATTTGGAAAAAGAGTATTATTTGAAGATGTAAATATAAAATTTGGAAAAGGAAATTGCTATGGTATAATAGGAGCAAATGGAGCTGGGAAATCAACTTTTTTAAAAGTGCTATCAGGAGAAATAGAACCAAGCAAAGGTGATGTAACATTAGAAAAAGGAGAAAGATTATCAATATTAAAACAAGACCACTTTGCTTTTGAAGAAAACACAGTAATAGACACAGTAATGATGGGAAATAAAGAATTATACGACATAATGAAAGAAAAAGAAGAGATATATGCAAAACCAGACTTTTCAGAAGAAGATGGAATGAAAGCTGCAAAACTTGAAGAAAGATTTGCAGAATTAGATGGTTGGAATGCAGAATCAGATGCAGCAATGCTTTTAAATGATTTAGGAATTATACCAGAAAATCATTATAAATATATGAAAGAAATAGAAGCGAGAGAAAAAGTAAAAGTATTACTTGCACAAGCATTATTTGGAAATCCAGATGTTCTATTACTTGACGAGCCTACAAACGACTTGGACTTAAAAAGTATAAATTGGCTACAAGAATTTTTAATTAATTTTGAAAATACCGTAATAGTAGTATCACATGATAGATATTTCTTAAACAAAGTATGTACACACATAGCTGATGTAGACTTTGGAAAAATAAAAGTATATCCAGGAAACTATGACTTCTGGTATGAATCAAGTCAATTAGCATTAAAGCAAATGAGAGAACAAAACAAGAAGAAAGAAGAAAAAATTAAAGAGCTACAAGACTTTATAGCAAGATTTAGTGCAAATGCATCAAAATCAAAACAAGCAACATCAAGAAAGAAAACACTTGAAAAAATAGAATTAGATGAAATAAAACCATCAAATAGAAAATATCCATATGTAGACTTTAAACCAGATAGAGAACCAGGAAAAGAGATTTTACAAGTTAAAAACATAACAAAAACATATGAAGGAGTAAAAGTCCTAGACAATGTATCATTTACAGTAAAACAAGATGATAAAATAGCATTTTTAGCAGATAATGAAATAGCAAAAACAGTATTATTCCAAATTATCTCAGGAGAAATGGAACCAGATAGTGGTGAACTAGTATGGGGAACAACAATTACACAATCATACTTCCCAAAAGATAATAACTACCTATTTGATACTGATGAAAACATCACAGAATGGCTTAGAAAGTACTCAAAAGACCCAGATGAAACATATGTAAGAGGATTTCTAGGAAGAATGCTATTCTCAGGAGATGAAGCCTTAAAACAAGTTAGAGTTCTATCAGGAGGAGAAAAAGTAAGATGTGTACTGTCAAAAATGATGCTTTCAGGAGCAAACTTCTTAATATTTGATGAACCAACAAACCATTTGGATATGGAAAGTATAACATCAGTAAATGAAGGAATGAAAAAATTTACAGGAAACATTTTATTTACATCACATGACCACGAGTTAACTCAGACTGTTGCAAATAGAATTATTGATATAAAAGAAGATGGAAGAGTAATAGATAGAGAAGTTACTTATAATGAATATTTAGGAATCGAATAAAAACTGTTTTTGGGGACGGAGGAAAAAAACAGTTTTAGAAATTAGGGGAATATGAAAACAAAATATATAGAAAGTGAGATGATTACAATTTCTAGAATTGCAAGAAAATATAAAAATTCCTCTTTTTTTCATGTAATTGTTCAAGGAATTAACAAAGAATATATCTTTCATGAAGAAAGATTTAAGAAAATGTATTTAAAACAAATCAGTCGATTTACAAAAGAGTTAAATATTGAGATTATAGCTTATTGCATTATGAGCAATCATGCACATTTTTTGATTATGACAAAAAATATAGAAGATTTGTCAAAATTAATGCAAAAAGTAAATAGTATGTATGCAAAATATTATAATTATAGCCAAAACAGGGTAGGGTATGTTTTTAGAGATAGATTTTTAAGTGAAGTAATAGATAGCAAGAGGTACTTTATACAATGTATAAAATATATTCATTTGAATCCGGTAAAGGCTAATATAGTAAATAACTGTAAAGAATATGAATACTCATCTTATAGAAGTTTTATTCAAGAGAACAATTATAAAAATAATCAAATTTTAAATGAAATATTAACAAAACTGGAATATAAAGATATATGTGACAACATAGATTGTGAACGAAATTTTTTGGATATAGAGCAAGACGTAGATATTGAAAAAAAAATAAAATATGGTATTCAAGATTATATTAAATTGAAAAACTGCCAAACTTATGAAATTTATATGAACAGAAATACACTAAAGGAATTAATACAATTCTTAAAAGAAAAGCACAAAATAAAATATACTGAAACACAAAAATTTTTTGAAATAAAAAGAGGGACAATGGAAGGATTAAAAACATACAAATAAAAACTGTTTTTTTCCTCCGTCCCCAAAAACAGGAAAAGGAGATAAAACAATGGATAAAATAGCAAAAACAATTGCAGAAGAATTAAATATAAAAATACAACAAGTAGAAAATACAATAAAATTGATAGATGAAGGAAATACTATACCATTTATAGCGCGTTACAGAAAAGAGGTAACAGGAGGATTAAGTGATGAAGTATTAAGAACTTTCGGAGAAAGATTAGCTTATTTAAGAAACCTAGAAACAAGAAAAGAAGAAGTTATTAAATCAATAGATGAACAAGGAAAATTAACAGATGAAATATTGCAAGCCGTAGCAATTTCTAAAACTTTAGCAGAAGTTGAAGATATATACAGACCTTACAAACAAAAGAAGAAGACAAGAGCAACAGTTGCTAAAGCAAAAGGATTAGAACCATTAGCACAAATAATTATTGAACAAAAAGAATCAAAACCAATATTAGAAATAGCACAAGAATATGTGAATGGTGATAGTTTATCAGAGGAAGATAAGAAAAATAAAGATAAAGTCGTAGCGACACCAGAAGAGGCAGTTCAAGGAGCCCTAGATATTATAGCCGAAGATATTTCTGATAATGCTAAATATAGAAAAGAAATAAAGAGGCAATGTTACAGAGAGGGGCTTATTAAAACAAAAGCAAAAGACCCTGAGGGCAAATCAAATTATGAGATGTATTATGATTATAGTGAAGCATTAAAATGGATTCCTAGCCACAGAATTTTGGCAATAAACAGGGGAGAAAAAGAAGAATTTCTAAAAGTATCTATCGAAAAACCAGAAGACAAAATTTTAGCATACATAGAAAAAGACATTTTAAAAGGTGAAACACAATTCACACAAATGTTAAAAGATACAATTTTGGACAGCTTTGAAAGATTGATAGAACCATCAATTGATAGGGAAATTCGTTCAGACTTAACAGAAAAAGCAGAGGAAAAGGCAATAAAAGTATTTGGACAAAACTCAAAACAATTGTTATTAGGAGCACCAATTAAAGGTAAAACAGTAATGGGATTTGACCCAGCATATAGAACTGGATGTAAAATAGCCGTAATAGACGAAACAGGAAAAGTTTTAGACTATACAACAGTATATCCAACAGAACCACAAAATGATGTTGAAGGTGCTAAAAAAGAATTATTAAAACTAATTGAAAAAGATAAAATTGATATGATAGCAATAGGAAATGGAACAGCATCAAGAGAATCAGAAATGTTTGTATCAGAAATGATAAAAGAAGCATCAAGACCAGTACACTATGTAATTGTAAGTGAAGCAGGAGCATCTGTATATTCTGCATCAAAACTTGCAACAGAAGAATATCCTGACATAAATGTTTCTATAAGAGGAGCAATATCAATTGCAAGAAGACTACAAGATCCACTAGCAGAACTTGTAAAAATAGACCCAAAAGCAATTGGGGTAGGACAATATCAACATGATGTTAATCAAAAAAAATTAGCTGAAAGCCTAACAGGCGTAGTGGAAGACAGTGTTAATAAAGTTGGAGTTGATGTAAACACAGCAACACCATCATTACTTTCATATGTATCAGGAATAAATAATACAATAGCTAAAAATATTGTAAAATATAGAGATGAGAATGGAAAATTAAAAGAAAGAAAAGAACTTTTAAAAGTACCAAAGCTAGGAAAAGTAGCATTTGAACAATGTGCTGGATTTTTAAGAATTATAGATGGAAAAAATCCATTAGAAATAACAGCAGTTCACCCAGAAAGTTATGAGGTAACAGAAAAATTATTAAAATCATTAGGATTTGACAAAGAAGATTTAAGAGACAGAGAAAAAACAGATGAATTAAGACAAAAACTAAAAACAGTTGATGTAGCTAAAACAGCAAAAGAGCTAGAAATTGGTGAAATGACATTATCAGATATAATTTCAGAACTTAGCAAACCAGGAAGAGACCCACGTGAAGACATGCCAAAACCAATATTAAGACAAGATGTTTTAAAATTAGAAGATTTAAAAGAGGGTATGATTTTAACAGGAACAGTAAGAAATGTTATAGACTTTGGAGCATTTGTAGACATCGGTGTTAAATATGATGGACTTGTTCATATTTCTGAAATGAGCGACAAATACATCAAAAATCCATCTGATTTAGTTTCAGTTGGAGATATTGTAAAAGTAAAAGTTATTAAGATAGATATGGATAGAAAAAAAGTAGCATTATCTATGAAAATATAAAAAACCTGAATTTGGGGACGGAGGAAAAAAACAGTTTTTATTAAGATTATTTTTAATAAAAACTGTTTTTTTCCTCCGTCCCCAAATTCAGGTTTTTTAATAATTTTCTTTTATTTTTTCAATTTCATCATAATGATTTTCTAAAATATCCAAGAAAACATCATCTAACTCAGGGTCAAACTGTGTACCTCTGCATCTTTTGAATTCAGAAATAACAGTTTCTAAAGGAAGAGAGTCTCTATAACTACGTTTTGAAGTCATTGCATCGAAAGTATCAGCTATTGCTGCAATTCTAGCAAAGTAAGGGATTTCTTCTCCTTTTAATTTACTTGGATATCCGTTACCATCATATCTTTCATGATGATGTTTAACAATAGGAATAATATCTTTAAAAATAGTTGCAGATGACAATATGTGTGCTCCTATAGCTGGATGGTTTTTTATTTCAGAATATTCATCATCTGTAAGTTTTGATTCTTTTCTTAAAATTGAATCAGGAATTCCAATCTTTCCAATATCATGGAATAATCCACCAATTTCTAAGTCGTGTATATCTTTATCTGATAATCCTAAATGTTTTCCAATTAAGACAGAGTATTGAGAAACTCTATCAGAATGACCTCTTGTGTAAGTATCTTTTGCTTCAACAGTATATCTTAATGTTTGTATTGTTGATAAATAAGCTTGTTCTAATTCTTCATTTTTATTGGATAATTCCTCATTAATCTTTTTAATTTGATTCATTTGAGCAATAGATTTAATACCTGATTCTATTAATAAAAGAAGTTGGTCAAATTTATCACTTTTTTCACAATACCCTTGTATATCAAGTCTTCTTATTGTTTCTAGTGGTGGGGCTAAATCTTTATGTCCTGTTAATAATAATATATATAATTCTTTATTGAATTTTCTAATTTCTTCAACAACTTGATCTCCATGAATAGGAGTCATTATAAAGTCTAATAACATAAGATCATAATGCTCTGTTTTTACTTTTTCTATAGCCTCTAAAGGATCTGTAACTCCAGTAAAGTCATAGCCAGAACGTTTTAAAAATATAGAAAGTGAATCTACTATTCCTTCTTCATCATCTACTGCTATTATTCTATAATTGTTATTTTCATTTACTACTTTTTGCAATCCTTTTCTCATATAAACCTCCGTTCCATCGGTTTGTCGATGTCTTATATTAAAGATTTTTACAATGCCATTATATTAGTAAATTGTTTAAAAAGCAAGTGTTTTAAATAAAAAATTAATATATTATTTAATATAAAAAAGCTGCTCTTTTAAGCAACTTTTTTATAATGGTAAAATAATATTAAATGTTGTTCCCTTGCCTTCTTCTGATTCAAAAGTAATATCACCATTAAAGTGAGCTTTTATTGTAGAATAAGACATATATAGTCCAAGTCCTGTGCCATTTTTTCCTTTAGTAGTTATCATTTCTTTAAATAATTTATCTTGGACTTCCAAAGGAAGTCCTCCAGCAAAGTCTGTTATAGAAAAGATTACATTATTCCCTTTGTTATTAATTTCTAATTCTATATTTTGATCATGTTTTCCATTGTATGCTTGTATAGCATTTGAAATCATATTATTAACTACTTGTACTAGACTATTTACATTACCTTTTAAAATTTGATTTTCATCAGCTTTCATTATTACATTCATATATATATATGCATTCTTTAATTCGTGTTTCATTAATATATTAACTCTTTTTACAAGTTCACCAACAGTAAATGAATCATCTTCATTATTTACTAATGCTACAGCTTGTCCTTTTACAGTTGTAATAATGTCTGACATATATTCCAAATATGTTCTTATTTTAGGAATCCATGTTTCCATATCTTTTGCAATATCATGATGATCTTGAGAATTTACAAGTGGATCATCTATTGACTCATCATATTCTTTTATTAGGTTTTCTAGTCCTTGTACAGCCCCAGCAATTGACATTATAGGAGTTTTTAAATTATGTGCAATTCCACCTATTAATTGTCCTAATGCTGCTAATCGTTCCCTTTCCATAAGTATTTCTTGATTGTTTTTTATTGTTTGCATATCTTTCTTATGTTGTGTTATATCTTTTAATAAAAACAATGTTCCTAATGAATTATTTTCGGAATTTATTGGTGTAATTTCTATTTTAAAATATTTTTTTATCTTTTCAAAATGTTGTTCAAATGATATTGTTTGCCCTGTTTTATTTGCTTTTTTCAACTCTCTTTTAATTTTTTCAACAGTCTTTTCATTTATTTTTCTATCGCTCAAAAATTTAATAAATTTTTTACTTCTTAGGTCTTCTGGTTTTAATTTAAAAACGTCTAAAAATGTTTTATTAAAATCTGTTATTATATAATATTCATTTAAAACAACATATCCATCTGATATTCTATCAACTATTTTTTGTAATGCAATTGGTGTAACTCCTAAAAATTGAAATTTAAATATTGCTACAGCACATAATAATACAGTAAATGAAAAACACATTGGTGTTAAATATATACTAACTGAAATTATTTGAAAACTTCCTAATAAATTAATTGTAATAGGCAATAAAGCTGCTACTATTATTAGAATTGCCTGTTTTGAAAATATTCCAGAATTTTTTATTGAATATTTTATTAAATAAATTAATCCTATAAAATATAACGCTAATGTGTATATATTGTGTATATAAAAGTAATTTCCAAAAACAGTTTTATTCATATTAATTGAATAATTTTGATAAAATAAATGATGCCAATTATTTGTCCATAACATTATAAGAGATGTTATTGGAATTATAAAAAATAATAAATATTTTTTCTTAAATGTAATTTTTGTATTTGAAAATATTAGCCCTGTAAATAAAAATGAAACTGGTAAAAAACACGCACATATATAAATAAAGTATTCAAATATTATAGGATTTATATTTGTAGTAGCACAAAAATATTTTTGTGCTACTAACAGTATACACCATACTAATACCAATGCACTATCTATTATAAATATCTTTTGAAGTTGGTTTTTATTTTTTCTTGCGGATAAGTATGTTATAAGTATTGTAGTTAAACAGCAACTTATAACTAAACCCATTGTTTCC
>ENA-ORLY01002364-ORLY01002364.1-human-gut-metagenome-genome-assembly--contig:-NODE-2364-length-18267-cov-4.163496_pt1 | contig 18267 bp, 22 predicted proteins | sample MGYA00243071_ERZ508832 | MGnify/ENA primary metagenome ERZ508832 (study PRJEB26277, sample SAMN04329777) | human gut metagenome | biome: human-associated habitat | host: Homo sapiens | place: USA... | reverse complement strand
TGTCTTTTTAAATTCCATATTAATATTTTATTTGTTGTACATATATTTATAAATCTTTCTATATAATATCCTTCTACAGTTACTCTTATATAACCAAATATGTATCTTAATAAAATTTTGATTAACATATTTCCGCCTTTCTTTTATATTATTAATCTTGCACTCTCTCTAATTCTACACTTTCGATTTTACCTGTTATTTTAATGTCATCATTTGTCATTTTCTCTAAATTAATATTATACCCATTTATATTTACTATTCCTATATATGTACTTATGCTTGTATAAAAGTCTTCATATTCTAATATTCCCTTGTAATTTTCTATCATTATTTCATTAAATCCTGTAATTGTTATTTTAGGCATATTAGTATACACTTCTTGTGGAATTTCTAAAATCTTGTCTATTCTTTTCTTTTTCATAGCATATCTCCCTTTTAAACATTCTAATTCTTAAAAATACTAGAAATATTATTTAAACTCATCTAATAGTTTAAATTCATATCCTTGGTTTTTGGCTTCTTTTATTATTGTATCTAAAACCTCTGAATTTGTTTTCGAATTTGGATGTAATAACATTATTTCGCCACAATGTAAATTATTGATAATCATTTTTTTGCTTTCTTCCAATGATGGCTGTTTTTTCTCATCCCAGTCAAAATATGCAAAACTCCACATTACAGTTTTGTATCCAAGTTCAGATGTTTTCTGTAATGTCCTTTTACTGAATTCTCCTTTAGGTGGACGCATGTACTTCATTTCATAATTAAATTTTTCAATCACTGCTTGATGAAGTTTCATTATTTCTGTTTCAATTTCCTCATTAGAAATACTTGGCATACTTTTATGATTTACAGTATGATTTCCTACAATATGTCCCTCATCTATCATTCTCTTTACCAAATCTGACGCTGTATTTAAATAATGTGATGTAATAAAAAATGTTGCTTTTACATCATTCTCTTTTAAAGTATTTAATATTTTGTCTGTATATCCTGCCTCATATCCTTCGTCAAATGTTAAATATATTATTTTATCATTATCTTTTCCAATACATATTCCATCTTCTTCCTCTAGTATTTTCTTGTTAGCCGCTCCAACATCTGGCTGTTGGTTATTATTTGCCCTTTTTATCCCCCATCCTATTGTTTTATCATTTACATTAGCTGCTGTTGGTATCACACTAGCCATATTTAATTGTATTAAACATATTGTAAATATTATCAATACTCCTATTATGAGTATATTATTGTTTCTTTTATTTTTCTCTATCATTTCCATTCCTCCATTTATATTTAATATTATGAAAAAGCCACAAATATATAACCCAATTTTTTTCATTTTCTAATCTGTTTTTTACATATTTTGTATATTGTATTTACTTTATTCAAATCAATTTAAAACGCTGTTTTTCTTCTAACTGTAAGGTATAATGTATATTCAATTAGCCTATTGACAATTCTTATTTTTTGTTTTATATTTTAAATGTATTTGACAAAAAATGTCAAAAAACATTTTGTTACAAAGGAGGTCTTATATGTTAAATTTTATACTATGTGATGATGATATTAACATGATCAACAAACTGTCTTTATTATTTGAAAAGGCATTTATAAAAAATGATTTTGAAGCCAAAATTGTACTGAAAACACAAAATTACAAAGAGGTTCTGTCTTATATGTTTTCAAATCTTGTAAATGTTGTGGTTCTTGATATTGAGTTCAAAAATTCTAAAATGAATGGACTCGATATTGCTAATGAAATTAGAAAAATTAACAAAGATTGTTATATTATTTTTATTACAAGTCATTTTGAATATTTGATGAAAGCATATGATTATAAAACTTTTGCCTATCTTTTCAAAAGTGCATTAAGTGTCGATTCTCTTTCAGACACTTTAAATAGATTATATGATGATATTTCTGGTAACTCGAAAAAATTCTTAAAAGTTGACCATAAAGGAACTTTTATTGATTTAAATGATATCCAATTTATCGAAAAGAATGGCATGAAACTAATTTATCATACTCTTCACGGATGTTTTTATACTTACAATTCTTTTACCAAAGTTGAAAGTAGTTTGCCTGAAATTTTTGTTCGATGCCATAAATCTTTTATTGCTAATATTAATAACATTGTTAATATTTCTTTAACTGATAATTCGATTAATTTTAAAAATGGTAGTATTTGTTATATTGGTCCAAAATATAAAAATTGTTTTATGGAGATGATTGATTATGATGCAATTTGTAAATGATATTATGATAAATTTCACTATAACAGACTTTATATATGCTATTGCATATGTTATAGAAAATTACTTATTTTTAATTATGATTTTATTGGTTTTCGATGTTAAAGCTTCTAATAAGCAAAAACTAATATATATGGTGTTTACAATATTTATAGGAAAATTCACTGCAGACTTTGTTCCAAGCCCTTTTAATATAATTACTAATTATGCCTTTACAATAATTTTAATAAAATTTGTTTTCAATATTGGGATTTTAAAGAGTATAACCTCTTTAATAATTACGAGTTTTGTATTTGGGTTATTGAATATTCTTATTCAAAATCTATATTTAACCATACTTGATGTTTCTCTTGATACTTTTATCAATACACCTAAATATAGAATACCTTACTTAATAATTCTATATACTGTCTTTCTTGTTATTATTTTATTTTTGAGTAAATTCAGAAAAATAAAATTATATCTTGATTTATTAGATTCTTTAGACACTAAAACTGTAGTAACTTTATGCCTAAATCTAATAATGGGATTTCTAACTTTATGTATTCAACTAATAATAACTACATATTATATAGATATTGTTCCTATAATTATCACAATTTTAAGCTTTTTATTATTAGTATCTTTTTTAGCACTAAGTATTTATAGTTTTACACGTATAATAAAATTAGCAAATACTAAAAGAGATTTAGCATGTGCAGAAGAATATAATCAGTCATTAGAAATTTTATATGATAAGGTAAAAGGCTATAAACATGATTTTGATAATATTGTTTCTGCTTTAGGTGGATATATAGAAAATGATGATATGAATGGTTTGAAAAAATATTTTAATGAAATCAAAAAGGATTGTAAAATTACAAATAATCTATCAATACTGAATCCTAGAATTATAAGTAATCCTGGTGTATACAGTTTGCTTAATAATAAATACTTTAAAGCAACTAATTCTGGTGTAACATTTGAAATCGAATTTTTCTTAAACTTAGATACCTTAGAAGTAAACATGTTTAAATTTTCAAGAGCTATTGGTGTTTTACTCGATAATGCTATTGAAGAGGCTGAAAAGTGCAATGATAAAATTGTAAAAATATCTTTCATAAGAGAAAATAGAAATAATAGAAGTGTAATTACTGTAAAAAATACATATTCAAATAAAGATGTAGATTTAGAAAAAATATTTGAAAAAGGTGCATCTAATAAAAAAGAACATTCAGGCTTTGGCTTGTGGGAACTTAGAAAATATGTTAAAAATAGTACAAACCTAGACTTATATACAAGTAAAGATGATACATATTTTAAGCAGGAGCTATCTATATATGATTTGTAGAAGGAGTGACTTTATAGCCACTCCTTCTTGGTATAAGCACATACATTCGAAAAAGGAAACTTCTTATGAAATCTCCTTTTTCTAGAATTGATTTTAAATGTTTAAGAACATACTTCTGGGATTAATCTTTTTTTACTAGAGATGCTGGCATTTTAGGTTGATGTCCTATCCAAAACATCATACAAGCTGTATTTGTTGCCTTTGCATATTTTTCTGCCACCCTTGCTAATAATTTCATCATAATTAATTCCCCCTTCTTTCGTAAAATTTATATAATATAAGAGTAGTTGCAATGACTCCTACATTAACCCATTAAATATTTGCATATATTTCATGTCCGTATTTATTATTTGTAATTTTGTATGCAAATCTTGTTATTGTTAAAGTTTGTATAAAATCGCCAAATATTATTATTCCTGCTATTGTAGTATTACTAATTAAAATTGCCATTATAAACTCAAATGTCAAAATTATGTATGAAAAAACTTGTTTTTGTCGTCTTTCCTTTGCTCTTAATATTGGAACATTCTCTGTATCTGCTGGTGCATATAGTTTTATCATGAACATACAAAATCCCCAAAGTGTAAAAGCAATAATGTATTTTGTTATTCCTGTTAATATTATGTATTTTCCCAGTAATGCCGAACCACTATATAATATTGATGTATAAATTATGCATCCAATATGTGTTTTCATATGTACTCCACCCGAAAAACATCTGTATGGTGCAATTATTAATACTGATATAAGTGTAATTTTGAATATTCCCAAAAAGTAGGCAATCAATAAAATAATTATTCCTTTAGGCAACTCACCAATTATATTCTGTAAACCATACATTATTATCTCTGCTCTTTCATTATCTATTTCTGGCATTTCTTTTCTTATTTTATTGGTTAGATATGTGCAGATTTTATCTACCACTTTTCTCACCTCACTCTTATCTTAAGTTCAATTTAAATTTATCATCTTTTTTTAATTTATTTTCATTTTATTAACAAAAAATAACTTTTTATTAGTAAAATCTCAAATAAAATTTTTCATATGTATTTTTTTAACTTTTATAAAATTCACATAATTAAGATAATACGTTAAACATTAAAAAGAACAAATAAGAAAAATTTAAAAAGCTTTCTTATTTGTTCTAATACAATTTTATTATCTAAATCTTTAATTCCTTCAATATACACCATGTCCCATTACTTTCTGGCAAGCATTTGAATGTAAGTTCTTGTTTAGTAATAGGGTGTTGTATTGTAAGCTCATATGCCCATAATGCAATTTGCTTTCCTTTGCCCCTTGTTCCATATTTTTGATCTCCAAATATACTGTGCCCTGCATGTGCAAGCTGAACTCTTATTTGATGATGTCTACCTGTATAAAGGTCTATCTTTACTAAAGACAAATCCTTTACTTGATTATATGTCAAAACTTCATACTCCAATTTTGCAATCTTTGAATTTTTTTTATCTTTATTTACCACTTTACTTATATTGTTTCTTTCATCTTTATATAAATAGTCTTCTAATATTCCGTTACTTGTCTCAAATTTTCCATCTACAACTGCTAAATATTTTTTCTTAAATATTTTCTCTCTTACTTGGTTACTTAACCTAGAAGCTGCTTTTGATGTCTTTGCAAACACCATCACTCCACCTACTGGCCTATCTAACCTATGAACAAGTCCAAGATATACATTACCAGGTTTATTATACTTTTCTTTTAAATACTCTTTTATAATTGTAAGCATATCAATATCTTCAGTCTTATCTGCTTGTGATGGAATATTAGGTTCTTTTTTTACTACAATAACATGATTATCTTCATATAATATATCTAAATTTTGCATTTTTTCTCCTTTAGGGACATTTGGGGTCGGTTCCGTTTTTGCCCTTTATACTTCCCACCTGCCAAAAATTCCACATGGTAATATAAGGTTTGAATTTTCCATTGGTAATCCTACTTCTCCTGAAGAAACCTTGCCTTTACATCTTTTTCCAACCGTTAAATTCAAAATATTCTCTAATACTTTACTTGAAATTCCTGTTGTATATGAATTGATTAAAAAGAATAATGGATCGTCTGAAAGTACATTAGTACACAATTCTACTAAATCATATATGTTTTCTTCAAATTGCCATACCTCTCCACTTGCTCCTCTGCCATATGATGGAGGATCCATTATTATAGCATCATATTTATTTCCTCTACGTATTTCTCTATTAACGAATTTCACAACATCATCTACAATATATCTAACAGGTTTTTCTGATAAACCTGATGATGCTATATTATCTTTTGCCCATGTTGTCATACCCTTTGAGCTATCCACATGACATACTGATGCTCCAGCAAAAGCACACGCAACTGTTGCTCCACCTGTATATGCAAATAAATTTAGCACTTTTATTTTTCTATTCGAATTTTTGATTTTATTTATCATCCAATCCCAATTTACCGCTTGCTCTGGAAATAATCCTGTATGTTTAAAGCCCATCGGCTTTATATTAAATGTTAATTCTTTATATTTTATTTGCCACTGATTTGGAACTTGCTTATTATATTTCCAAGCTCCTCCACCTGTTTTACTCCTGTAGTATGTTGCATTTATATTTTTCCATTTTTCTGGGTATGATTTTTTCTTCCATATTATTTGAGGATCTGGCCTTGATAATATTACATCTCCCCATTTTTCTAATTTTTTTCCATCTGACATGTCTAATATCTTATAATCTTTCCAATTATTTGCAATAATCATGTTATTATTTCCTTTTTTATTTATATTAATAATTTTGTGGATTGATAGCTGTTCCATTAACTCTTATTTCTAAGTGCAAATGTGGGCCTGTTGTGTTACCTGTCATTCCAACAGCTGCTATAACATCTCCTGCTTTAATTTGTTGACCAACTGTTGCATATAATTCTTTACAATGTGCATACCAAGTTTCAACTCCGTTTCCATGAGAAATTTTTATTAAATTTCCATACGCACCATTCATTTGAGCAAATGTTACAGTTCCTGAAGACACAGCTCTTATCTTTGTTCCAATCGAGCAACAGATATCTGTTCCTGTATGTGCACCTGATCTTATACTACTTACAACTCCAAATCTTGACGTTATATTTCCCTGTACAGGAGTTACAGCTAATAGCACTCCATTGATAGATGGCATTTTACTTTTTTCATCTTGTTCTATAAGTTCTGCCACTTTTTCTTCCACTTGTCCTTGTGCAACTTGTACTGTTTCTAAACTTATTTCTTCAATATTCTCTGTATAATTTTCTGTTATACTCAATTCTAGTTTTATACTGTCGTTTTTGTGTTCTTCTTTTATTGTATTTACTGCTTGTTCAGCCTCTTCTATGTTATCTACTAATCCTACTGTTTCATTATTTAAAATTACTGCATAATATTTATACATTATTCTCGCGTTTTCTCTTAATGCTAACATTATTTCTTCTTCGTTAGTTTCTTGTGTTTTGCTTACTAATTTAAATTCATAACCTGGCACTTCATTTAATGAAACAAAATCTATATTTTTACCTTCCATTCCTATAATCTCTTGTTGTATTCTTTCTTTTAATTTTGCTCCATCTTCTACATAACCTATTTCTTGTCCACCTAAAGTTACTTTGTAGATTGGTCTATATTTTAATAAAATAATCGCTATTATTAACCCTAATGCTATTGCCATTACGCTAAATAGTTTGCATCCTTCTTTAGTATAATATTTTATTTTTTTCTTTAAAATAATATACACTCTCCTTTTAACGCGACTGCGTTTTATTATAACATATATTTGTTTTTTTTGCAAATTGCCTATCTTTAATTAGTTGTTTTATAGGTTTTTAATCTTTTTTATTCTTTTTTTATATGTTATTTATATGTATTTTTTTCTTTTTTTCTCTTTTTTATTCATTTTTTCTTCTTTTTTCTATTGTATAAAATATAAAAATATGTTATTCTTAGTTATATTGTATGAAAAGGATTATATTATGAAGAAATTAATTGTAACAAATAAATATGATGGAAAAAAGCTTTCAAAATTTATATTAGATAATTTTCCTCATCTCTCTACAAATATGTTTTATAAAACTTTAAGACAAAAAGATATAAAAATTAATGGAAATAGAATCAATAAAGACTGTACTATATATGTTGGAAATGAGATTCTTATTTATATTGCTGATAACATACTTTACCCAACTATTAAGCTAGATGTGATTTTTGAAGATGAAAATATATTGATTTTAAATAAACCTTCAAATATGGAAGTTACTGGTAATAATAGCTTAACTACTGCTGTTCATAGCAAATACTCTGATTCTAGCTTCCCACCTTTACCTTGTCATAGATTAGATAGAAATACCACTGGCTTAGTTCTATTTGCAAAAAATGAAGAGTCTTTAAATATTTTATTTGAAAAATTTAAAAATCATGAAATCAAAAAAAAGTATTTAGCTTTAGTATATGGCATCCCTAAAATAAAAAAAGCGAGACTAGAAGCCTATTTATTTAAAGATAATAAGAAGTCTATTGTTTATATCTCTGATAACTTTAAAACTGGATATAGCAAAATTATTACCTCATATTCTGTAATTAAAGAATATGACAATAATTCTGCATTATTAAATGTTGAAATTGAAACTGGTAAAACTCATCAAATTAGAGCTCATTTAGCTCATATTGGTTATCCTATTATTGGAGATGGTAAGTATGGTATAAATTCTATTAATAAAACTTTTGGTTTTAAATTTCAACAATTAAAAGCGTTTGAATTAAAATTTGATTTTAAAACTGATAGTGGATGTTTGAATTATTTAAAAGGGAAAAAATTTTCTTTGTCTTGAGTAATTTTCATGTTGACAATTTTATGTAGAACGTGATATAATAGTGAACATAAAGTTTTTTGGGCTTTGAGCCTCGAATTAAAACATATCAACAAGTTCGTAACAATAATAACTATTGGGAGGTTCTACTATGAATATGACCTGGAAAAATTTTCGGAATCTATTAATTAATAATGGATTCTCAGAGGTGTTTAGTGAATCATTCACTCCCCTCCCCTGGATTAGTACCAATACCGAAGAATTTGCAGTCTTTTGCAAATCAGGAACTATTGTCACTGCTGAAAGTGGGCGTGGTGTGGTAGAGCATGCTTATGCATATGCCCAACTGGCAGCAAGGCACATCACCCAAGAGGAATTAGAATTTCTTCAGAAGAATTGTTCCTCTGTTGTAATCAATAGTGACAATGTTTCCCTCAAGGTAGAGGTAACCTCTGGGCTTGGAACTTTAAAACTCATCTCCCAGAGCCTAATTTTCAAAAGCTCCTGGGATAAGTTCCCTGAGGAGTTTATGTCTATATTCCTTAACTCGCGTGAAAGCTTTGAAGTAAAAGACTCTGTTTTTAACAAAAGTTTTTACAATGAACTTTGGAATATTATTAAACTTTAGAAAAATGTCCCACTCAATCTTAAAATTGAGTGGGACATTTCTATTTACAATAATTTATTTATTAATGATATTATTTTCTAAAATCTTTTGCAAAAAATTCCATACCCCAGTTTTATTTGTCAATCCTTCATAATTGTTTGAAATTCTTTTTAATACTTCATCTTTTGAAAAGTATTTTACATCTGCCACCTCATCTTTTTGTATTTTAATCTCACAAATATCTATAGTTTTAGTAATTACATAACATTCATTATAATGTTTGTTTATAATATTACCCTGTTCATTTATCGATGTTGAACCAACTATGTATCTAATGTCCTCATCATTCATCTCAAGTCCTAATTCCTCTTTTGCTTCTCTTATTATTGCCTGTCTACCAAACTCTCCACTATCTACATGTCCACCAACAGTAACATCCCACAGATTAGGCCATAATTTTTTATTGGCACTCCTCTTTTGTAATAAGATATTTCCTTTATTATCTATAATAAAAGCATATACTGCTCTATGCCATAAACCTTTTTTATGGCATTCTTCTCTCGTTGCAATTTCTCCTGTGAATTCTCCTAATTCGTTCAAAACGTCAAATTTTTCTTCCATATTAAATTTAATCCCTTTCATATTTATGTTGATTTTATTTACTAATCAATTTTTCAAATGAATTAGCATTTAATATTGTATTTGATATAAACTTACCTCTATAAAAATTAGCCCAGTTGTTAAAAACGCACGGAGCATTTTTAGCCTTTTCTAATGTATCTATTTTTATAAAGTTAATTTTGATATTATTATCTTTTGCATATTGGGTAAGTTCTTGCACTTCATATTCTACATAAGGGCACTCATTACTATAATAAATTGTAAAGTCTTGATTATCTATTTTCATCTTTCTAGCATTGTCATTAAATTTAGGTATTTCACTATTATCAAATTGAAGTGCTAATAATTCATAATGATCGATTTCATCAACAACTTTAAAACCATTATGAATGAAAAACTCTTTTTCTCCAACAAAAGGTTTTTTCTTTTTAGAGACCAGAGTACAAATACCACTCATACCTTTTTCTTTGGAATCATTTATTGCATATTCAAGCAATTCTTTAGCAATACCTTTTCCTTTGAAACTTCCTGCAACCCATAAGCAATAAATATATTCATAATTCTTTCCCAGTATTGGCACCCATGCAGTTTCTATTGGCTCATATTCAATGAATATTTTTCCTCTAGCATTTAGTTTTCTAAAAACATGTCCCTTTTCTAGTTTACTTTTAATCCATTTTTTCTTACTAACAACACCCTTTTGGTGTTTTTTATCTCCAATCGCACAGCAGATATGCTCCTCATCAATATTTTCTAACGTTAAATTTACATATTGTTTCAATTTATTTCACTCCTTCTAATGATTTTATACCATTCATAATTATTTCCAATGATAAATCAAAACTTTCTTTAATTGATATTGGTTTTCCAAAAGCATTATTATTTACAAGTAATGAAAAGCCCTCTAAAAATCCCCTTAATGTTCTTATAATATGATTTATATTTTCATCAGTAATATTTAAAGATTTCATTATTTTAAATAACATATTAAATAATCTCGTAGTAGCATTTTCCTTTTCATCACTTTCATATTTGTTATACCATAGCATAGCAGTAAATATTCCTTTATTATTCGTAGCATAACCATAAAAAACGTTGCACATATTTTTTAAAGCCTCATATCCAGATACACCAACCGCAGAATCAATCATTTTTTCTTCAATTTGTTTCCAACCATAAACCATAAGTTGAGATTTTATTTCATCAAGACTGGAAATATGATTATACAAAGATGGTGATTTAATATTTAGTTCTTCGGCAATTATTTTTAAAGACAAATTATCTAATCCAACTTTATTCGCAATACGTGCTGAAGTTTCAATAATAAGTTCATCACTAATATTATTTTTTGACATATTATCCTCCATAACTAATTATATTTATATTATAACTAATCTCATTAGTTTAGTCAACAAAAAAAATCAACCGTTTACAGTTGACTCAATCGCTTCATCTAGTACGTCGATTTTATCTTATGGAGCGGGTAGTGGGAATCGAACCCACGCTATCAGGTCGGAAGCATGACATTCTGCCACTAAATTATACCCGCATATATGGAATATATTTATTATATCATAAAATCACATAAAAAATCTACTCCACATCATTTTTTATTCATAATATTTAATTAAAATTGCTTTTTTATTTTTTAACCCAAACAGAAACACTTCCACCATTACAGTAAAATATTCCATTTCCATCTTGATCAACATAAATATTTTCTTTTACATTTCCTGTGTAATCATAAAATGTAGAATTAGCCAGTTTTGGTCCCACATTCATCATCTTTCCGCCTCCTGGTCCATCACTCATAATGGCAACAAGCCCTGAATTAGAATGTTCTTCATCCCCCATCCTTACCCATGCTATAATATCATGATGATCAAAATAATCCTTTTGTTCCCCATATGCATAATCTTTTCTTAGTTTCATCAAATTTTCTAACATATTTTTTTGTGGATTAACATTTTGAGCTGGTATTCCATAATAGTCTCCATAAAATATACATGGTAGACCATCTTTTCTTAATAAAATTAATGCATATGCTAATGGTTTGAACCAATCTGGTATCCAAGAATATAGTGCCTGTCCTGGCTCTGTATCATGATTATCTATAAATGTCACTGCTTGACTTGGCATTTCCTTAACTAATGTATTTTCAAATATTCTAGCAAAATCATAATATCCACTCGAATTTGATGCCTCGTATAAATTATAATGTAATGGTACATCAAATAAAGGAATTGTTGAATTTGTTTTTTCAATATAATTTTTTAAGGAATCTATATTCCTATTCCAATACTCTCCAACACATTGTAAACCTTCCTTCTCATCTTTCATACTTTTTATCCAATCAGCCATAAATCCAGATTTTATATGTTTAACAGCATCTAGTCTAAATGCATCTACTTCTGTAGTATCTAAATACCATTTTCCCCATTTATCCAATTCATTCACAACCTCTGGATTATTAAAATCTACATCTGCTCCCATTAAATAATCATAATTACCATTCTCTTGGTCTACATTTTGATCCCAATGTTTTCCACTAAATCTAAATATCGCATTCTTTCTTCCACTTTCATCCCAGTCAGTTCCATTAAAATGATTATAATTCCATTTGAAGTCTGAATATTTATTATTTCTTGCAGTAAAATTATATTTAGTCCATGCTATTATTTTTTTGGGTAATGTAGTATCTACATTTCTATTCTGATTTTTTTCTTCACTTGCATATACGGTTTCTGATTCATCTGCCCCTATTTTATGGTTTAAAACTATATCTGCATATACTTTAATTCCATTATTATGCAAATCTTTTATTGCTTGTAAATATTCTTCTTTTGTTCCATATTTAGTTTCTATACTTCCTTTTTGGTTAAACTCTCCTAAATCATACAAATCATAAGCAGAATATCCTGCATCAAACTTTCCACCTGCTCCTTTGTATGCTGGTGGTAACCATATATCTGTTATTCCTATTTCTTTTAAATTTTTAGCTTCTCTCGATACTTGTTGCCATAGTTTATCTTCTGGCTTCAAATACCATTCAAAGTATTGCATTAGTATTCTATTATCTTTCATTTGTTTATCCTTTCATGATGTTATAATATCACTATTTTTTGAAAATTTCAATATTTATAATTTTAAATTTATGTAATATTATTTAGATATTAAAATATACTTATTATAAAGTTTACCATTAAAAGGAGTTTTATATATGATAAATATAGATGATTCAACAGTTGCAGTTGAAACTTCTGCAGAATTAAAAAGCGTTTTAGAGGGATCTAATAGTATTACTCATATTTATTAGCTAAAGATATCACTCTTGCACAAGGAATTACAATATTAGGTTCAAAAACTCAAATAACTATAGATGGTTTATATCCAACTGATGGTACAGGTACTATTCATACTTACACAGATATGAATAGTGCAAGCAATGCTGATGCCATCGGTGTTCGTACAGCAAGTAGTATTCATGTAACTGTCCAGAATCTTAATGTTGTAGGAAAAAATTATTATGGTTTAATTTATGTTTCTGAGGGATCAGCTTACCAAAATGTTGTTATTACATATAAAAATATCACATATAATGGACCACAAATTACATATCATCCAAGTGGATTATCAATATATCAAGATTTAACAATTAATATAATTGATTCTACTGCAAGTGTAGCAAATGAGGTTGCTGAAGCTGGAAGTCTTCAAATTGGAGGTAAAACTACTATTATTCATAATTCTGTAGGTGATTCTGCGTTCTGGTTTAGAGGCTATTCAGGTAATCCATATTTAGAAATTTTTAAAAATTCAGATGTTACCATTTCGACTACTAGAGATATTGTATACAGTAACAATTATATACAATTAATTATTAATCCAAATTCTAATTTTGCAGTAAAAAGTAAATATGGATTTTTTAGAAACAATGGCCATCAAGCTTCAAGTATTTTGGTTGATCAAAATAGTAGTTTTTCTATTATTCAAACTCAAACAAATAGTAGCTATGCAACTCTTTCTTGCCGAGGTGCTTTTACTGTTAATGAAAATGCTAGCCTTTATTTAGAAGCAAACTACCAAAATACTGCACCACTTATTCTCTTTAATACGTCTTCTTCTAGTTTCAATATAACAAATCCAAAAAGTATTATTCTTTATAATAGTAGTTACAACTGCTTTTCATTTGCTAATACAACGTCTTTTAACATAAAATGTGGAAAAATTGATTATTGGTTGACTTCTCCTAAATTAATTAGTACTGGTGTTATAGAAAATAATCCTTTATATTCTTGGTATAAGTCAAATGATGAAAATATTTCAATCGTTTCAAGTGTAACTTCATCAAAAACAACTATATCAAGTAATAATTTATCTGAATCTGAAATTGAATCTTTGCCTAGTCTAAGTCTACTAACTTTTCAAACCTCAAAAACACTAAGATTCATAGATTTTGGAAATTTAGAATTAATTGGTGCACCTTCAATTATAGAATTTCAAAGACCTATAGTAAATACAAATCCTATGATATTAGGAAGAAAAGATAAAACTCTAAATATGTCTGTTGTTGATTCTAGAGCTATAAGTTCAAATTGGTATTTATATGCCCATATAGATAGTCCCCTTACAACTGCTAACACTGAACATTCTTTACCTGAATCTTTGATCTTTGTAGATGCCAATAATGAAATTAAAACTTTAAGTGTTAATCCTACATTAGTTTATTCTGGAACTTCTAATGGGGGCAATACTAAAACAACTAATATCTCATGGAATGAAACTACTGGAATTTTGTTTAAGATAATTGAACCTTTATATAATGGTAAAAGTTATTCTACATTAATACATTGGACTTTAAGTTCTGAAATTTTGTCTTAATTTCAAAAGTGGTATAATATGATTTTATAATCACACTATACCATTTTTATCTTACATATTAAATTTTGCTTTATATTTTTTATTAGTTATTTTGCAACAAGTTGTAACATAAATTTTATATTTTATTTGTTCATCTTTTCTAATTTTTATTTTGTATCTATTAATACAGTCTTCATCATAATATATAAATTTTGATCTACATTTCTTTTTGTAATTTTTGTTATTAACTACTACTATATTACTTTTGTAAAATTGCCCATTACTTTCAATAATGGCTATATTTTCTAATATTTTCCACTCATTATTATACTTTTTGCACTTGAAAGGTAATTACAGAATTTGTTTCAGTAGCTATTGTATCAAGAACTATTTTAATTCTCCTGTTGTTTCATCATAAGTGTATTCTACTTTTTTACCATCTACTTCTACTGAATCTTTTACCAATTTTATTAATGTTGAATCTAAAATGTCTGTTATTGTTGGTGTTTCAAATGCATTTTGAGCACCATTTGTAATTGTAATTGTATATTGTAAATTTCCACTAGCCCAATTTTGTTTATCTGCTGTTTTTAATATTGTTAATCCTGCTATCATTTCAGTTATTACTGCTTCTGAAGTAAGTGTTGTTGGTATTGAATCATAAGTTCCTGTTACATTCGCTATATTACTTAATTTAACATCTGCAATTTTCCCTTCACCTCCCTATTAACATTATATGTGTTTTATATTAGCTTGTTACACTTGTATTTACCTTTTTATATTTATTAATGTAATAGACATTCTTCCTTTTATCACTTTAAATTATCCTTATTATTTAACCCTCCTAATATTGCAACACCTAATACTACTACACATAAAGTAACACTTCCTACTTTTGTTAGTATGTCTTTTACAAAAGTCTGATATTTTTCATTTGCATTATCTATCTTTTCTGCTATTGTCATCATATCATTTGTTATTTTGTTTCTTTCCTCTATTGTTAAGTTTTCATTATTCAGTTGCTCTTTTAATGTTTCTAATACAACTCTATATGATTCAATTACGTCTTTTTGTCCAGTTTTAGTATCTTGCAAAGCCTCATCACACAAGTGTATCATTCCACCAACCATATTTTTGGCCATATCAGCATAATTAGGAAATTGATTAATGATAGATATTGCAACTTCTTTATCAACTTTTGGAATTATTTATACAAATTCCATTATTTTTTCCTTTGATAAGCTACGAAAGTCTGAAATATTAAGTGCTTTTTTTACTTCATCTTCTGACATATAATTCTTCTTCATATATTAAATCCCCTCTCATTAAATTACTACTTATTTTAATGTATCATAAATGCCTAAAATTTTCAATAATGAGACAGTTATTTTGGTTTTATTTAAAATCTGTGGCTTTTCCATTATCAATTTTGTAAACTATATTTTTTAAAATTTTCATTTGACAATTCTAAAAAAAGATGCTATTATATAGTTACAATAAACAAATTGTTCTTAGATTCTGAAGATGTTATTTGTTTTGAGTATGTGTAACCGTAAACAATACACATACTATTTTTTTGTTCAAAAAAACAAGGTAGCCCCGTAAAAACCACCCTGTTTGCTCTGATACTATGTATTTCTACATTCGTCTTTTGCCTTGTCTTGTCTTGTTGTTCTTTTGCTTTCATAGTTTCTTCTTTTTCTTGTAAAAGCATTTCTACTAATCGCAAAATCAATTCGGAATTTGTCATTTGTTTCTTCCCCCTTTCCGTCCTTTAGTAAAAGACTTGCCTTTTTGACTTTGAAAAGGTTTCTATTATATTACAACATTTTTATATTCATTAATTATTTTTTGTAAGTTCATTTATAGTAAAAATAACCTCCCATTTACCAAATTTCTAATTTAATAAAAATCCGATAAACGAAAGATTATTTATATCTTTAACCATACCCAATAAATAAAAAAGTTAGTTGCCTTTTTCCAAAACAGTTTGTTTTTACCTGTTTCCACCTTGTTTCAATGCCATAGACTCACGAATTTGTCGGTATAATGGAAATATTTTACTATCTTTGTAATAATTGGTTCTCTAAGATTACACACAATTTTTACGCACTCTTTAATTCTAATCTTAACTTATCAGCAATCATTGCAATAAATTCCGAATTTGTAGGCTTTCCTTTTGCTGCTGAAATTGTGTAGCCAAATATATTTTCAACTACATCTTGTTGTCCTCTTCCCCAAGCAACTTCTATTGCGTGGCGAATTGCACGTTCTACACGTGATGGTGTTGTGGTAAATTTATCTGCGATCTTTGGATATAAACTTTTGGTTATTTGATTAATTACATCAATGTCATTCACTACCATTATTATAGCTTCTCTTAAATATTGATATCCCTTAATATGTGCTGGCACTCCAACTTCATGGATTATATTAGTGACTAAGGCTTCTAAGTTCTCCTCTTTTTTCTCTGTTCCATTTGAGATTTCAATATACTGTTGTTTTTGTATTGATGTTTCTCTTGAAATAAAATTATTGTTTTGTGAAGGTCTATAATTTTTTAACTCTCTTATCCTCGTGATTAATAATTCAATGTCAAATGGTTTTACAACATAATATTCTGCTCCTAATTCAACTGCTCTTCTTGTAATCTTGTCTTGTCCTACTGCTGATAACATTATGCAGATTGGTTTTTTGTTCATTTTTATCATGTTTAACTTTTCTAAAACTCCTATTCCATCTAAATGTGGCATTATTACATCCAATAGTACTACATCTGGCATTAAATTAGGTATCATATCTAAAGCTTCGTTTCCATCTTTAGCCCTTCCTATTACTGTCATGTCTTCCTGATTTTTTAGATATGTAGCTAATGTCATGCTGAATTCTTGATTGTCATCTGCAATTAAAACTGTGATTTTTTCTCTCATGTTTTTTTCCTCCTAATTTTTCTACTGTAAAATATTTACATTTTCATTATAATACTTTGAAAAAAAATTTGCAAGAGTTTTATGGAAATTTTTGCCATTTTATTTATTTTTTTCTACAGTTTTAGTTATATATTTTTCCTGAATCACTTGATATTCCTTTATATTCAGAGTTTTTGTTTCTATATTTTTCAAAAAAATATTTTTTCTACTTTTTTCCATTTCTATTTTTAAAACAATGTCTTCTTTATATTCTATTTTAACAATATCTATTTCATTATTCCTACAATAATACTTAAAAGCATCTAATTTTGCATAATCAACTCTAACTTGAATCTCTATTCCCTCTATTTTTGAAACTTTTATACTTTTTTCAATAGCTTTTTGTGTAGCCTCTGAATATGCTCTAACCAATCCTCCTGTTCCAAGAAGAATTCCACCAAAATATCTTGTCACAATAACCACTAAGTTACATAAATTATTTTTTTGTAAAATATTTAACATTGGACCACCAGCAGTTCCAGAAGGTTCTCCATCATCACTTGATTTTTCTACAATTCTTCCATTTTCAATTACCCTATATGCAATGCAATTATGTTTTGCATCATAATATTTTCTTTTTACTTCTTTTACCTTTGCTTCTGCTTCTTCTACATTCTCTACATAGAAGATATTAGCAATAAACTTTGATTTTTTCTCTACTATTTCAGCCATTTCGTCTTTTAAAATTGTTGTAAATTCATTCATTTAATCCTCTCCTTACAACAGGCAATTTGGGGTCGGTTCCATTTTTACCCTTTTTCGAGGTGGGACATTTGGGGTCGGTTCCATTTTTGCCCT
>ENA-ORLY01002359-ORLY01002359.1-human-gut-metagenome-genome-assembly--contig:-NODE-2359-length-18325-cov-4.187144_pt1 | contig 18325 bp, 16 predicted proteins | sample MGYA00243071_ERZ508832 | MGnify/ENA primary metagenome ERZ508832 (study PRJEB26277, sample SAMN04329777) | human gut metagenome | biome: human-associated habitat | host: Homo sapiens | place: USA... | reverse complement strand
GCAATACGCGGTTGGCTGTGAGGTGAAGCTGTCGGTAAGCAGAGTGGAGAATTTTTTGTGGCTTCTGGTGCTGACGCCGGAAAAAGAAGGAGAGATCACTCTGCGCCTTCCGTTTCCGGGTATGCTCAGACTGGGCTGCAGTCAGAGCTTTGTGACAAATGGTATGCATTTGTGCGGACTCATATATACATTTGAGGAGAAGGAGCCTGCGACGATCCGAATCGCAGAGCCTGACGGACAGATCCTGCTCAGCATCGAGGAGATCAGGTTGTCCGGTGCGGCGGAAAAAGAAATCAAAGAAGAGCTTGCCAGTCTGCATTTTCTGTATGAAAACAGACAACAGCAGCTTGAGGATATGAAAAATTCAGCCAGCTGGAGACTGACAAAGCCGCTCCGCAGACTGAAAGGAAATAAAGAGGACTAAAGTATGGCAGAGGATTTGGAAAAATATTATCAGGATTTATATGAGCGCGAAAAAGAAAAAAACGAACAGCTTGCCTACCGCCTTTCAGCCAGCCAGAGGGAAGTGGAGGATCTGACAAGAAAGCTGGACAAGATCAAGGGTTCTATATTCTGGAAGCTTGCAAAGCCTGCCAGAGTGGTCATCAATTATTGTATCGCAACAAAGAACCGGATCCTGTGCCACGGCAATCCCAAGGGTATTGCGCATAAGCTTCTGTCCAAATACAGGGAAAAGAAAGCGATCAGGATCCATGGAACGGGCAGCTTTCCAAGTGTGGCAGAACGGGAAAAAGAGGAAACAACCGTTTTCCCAAAGGATGTGACATTCAGTATTCTTGTGCCGCTCTATAACACACCGGAGCGTTTCCTGCGGGAAATGATCGAGTCTGTCACCGCACAGACCTACGGTAAATGGGAGCTTTGCCTGGCGGACGGTTCCGATGATGCGCATGATTTTGTCGGCAGGATCTGTCAGGAATACCGGCAGAAGGACAGCAGGATCAAGTATCAGAAGCTTGTCAAAAATGAGGGTATTTCCGGGAATACAAATGAATGTTATAAAATGGCAACAGGAAATTATATTGCACTGTTTGATCATGATGATCTGCTGCATCCATGTGTTTTGTTTGCCTATATGCAGGCAATCTGTGAAAAAGATGCGGATTATATTTACTGTGACGAAGCAACCTTTAAGGGAAACAGCATCAATCATATGATCACAATGCATTTTAAGCCTGATTATGCACCGGATAACCTGCTTGCCAACAATTATATCTGTCATTTCAGTGTATTCAGCAGAGAACTTCTGGAAAGCGGGGAATTGTTCCGCAGCCAATTTGACGGCAGTCAGGATCACGACATGATACTGCGCCTGACAGCCAAGGCAAAGCATATCGTGCATATACCGCGGATCCTGTATTACTGGAGATCTCACAAGGGAAGTGTGGCATCCTCTATCGATGCCAAGACTTATGCGATCGATGCGGCAAAGGGCGCGGTCGCCGATCATCTGACAAAGCTTGGCTACCGGAACTTTGAAATTGAGAGCACCAGGGCATTTGCAACGATCTTCCGGATCAAATATGAGCTGACAAGCCGTCCGCTTGTATCAATCATCATTCCGAATAAGGATCATGTGGACGATCTGAGCCGTTGCGTGGAATCGATCATCAATCTGTCCACATATGACAATTATGAGATCGTCATTGTCGAAAATAACAGTGAAACGGCAGAGATCAGAACCTATTATGAAGAAATCAGCAGACATCCGCGTGTGCAGGTGGTAGAATATAAAGGTGATTTCAACTATTCAAAAATCAACAATTTCGGTGTACAATATGCAAAGGGAGAATATCTGCTGCTTTTGAACAACGATACGGAGGTCATTACCCCGGACTGGATGGAAGAGCTTCTGATGTATGCAATGCGTAAGGATGTCGGCGTAGTCGGTGCCAAGCTGTACTATCCGGATAAAACGATCCAGCATGCAGGTATCGTGATCGGACTGGGCGCACATCGCACAGCCGGACACACGCATTACCGGATCCCGGAAGCTAATGTCGGCTATATGGGCAGGCTCTGCTATGCACAGGATGTCACAGCAGTAACAGGCGCCTGTATGATGGTTTCCAAAGCGCTTTACGAAGAACTGGGCGGACTGGATGAGAGCTTTACCGTGGCACTCAATGACGTGGATTTCTGTCTGCGTGTCAGGGAAAAAGGATTTCTCAATATCTTCACACCGTTTGCAGAGCTGTATCATTATGAATCCAAATCAAGAGGCAGCGATAAAAAGGACGAAAGAGCCCTGCGTTACCAGCAGGAATCAGACCGGTTCCGCGTTAAATGGGCAGATGCGCTGGCAAAGGGCGATCCGTATTATAACCCGAACTTCTCACTGGATCACTCCGATTTTACCGTGAACTGGAAGAAGCCGAAACAGTAAAGTAATAAATTTATCATATAGCAGGAGGAGAAAGAATGAGCTACAGAGAAACTTACAACTTTTGGTTAGAGGATGATTATTTTGATCAGAATACCAAAAACGAGCTTTTGGCAATCCGTAACAATGAGGAAGAGATCGAAGATCGCTTCTATCGTGACCTCGAATTCGGTACAGGCGGCCTTCGTGGTGTGATCGGTGCAGGAACAAACCGTATGAACTTCTACACGGTCAGAAAAGCAACACAGGGTCTTGCCAATTACATCATCAAACAGGGCAGTCAGGAAAAAGGCGTAGCGATCGCATATGATTCCAGAAGATTTTCACCGGAATTTGCACTGGAAGCAGCTCTTTGCCTGAATGCAAATGGAATCAAGGCGTACTTATTTGATGCACTTCGTCCGACACCGGAGCTTTCCTTTGCTGTCCGCAAGCTCGGCTGTACAGCAGGTATTGTCGTAACAGCCAGCCATAACCCACCGGAATATAACGGCTACAAGGTATACTGGGAAGACGGCGCGCAGATCACAGCTCCGAAGGATGTGGAGATTGTTGCAGAGGTAAAGGCGATCACAGATTATCATACAGTAAAAACAATGTCTGAAGCAGATGCCAAGGCACAGGGACTTTTAGTGATCATCGGCAAAGAAATCGATGATGCATATATGGTAGAGCTGAAAAAGCAGATCGTACATCCGGAGATCATCAAAGAAGTAGCAGATGAGATCAAGATCGTTTACACACCACTGCATGGTACAGGACTTGTTCCGGTCAAACGTGTTCTGTCAGAACTGGGCTTCAAGAATGTATATGTTGTACCGGAGCAGGAGCTTCCTGATCCTGAATTTACAACACTGGCTTATCCGAACCCGGAAGATCCTGCAGCTTTTGAGCTTGCGATCAAGCTGGCAAAAGAGGTCGGCGCAGATATCATTCTGGCAACAGATCCGGATGCTGACCGCCTCGGCGTTTACGCACTTGATACAAAGAGCGGAGAATATGTATCCTTTACAGGTAACATGTCAGGTATGCTGATCGCTGAATATCTGTTAAGAGAAAAGACAAAGACAGGTACTATGCCTGAAAATCCTGCACTTGTTAAGACGATCGTTACAACAAACATGGCAGATGTCATGACAAAAGCATATAACGTAAAAGAGATCGAAGTACTGACAGGCTTTAAGTACATCGGCGAGCAGATCAAGCTGTTTGAACAGAACCATACTTACAACTACGTATTCGGTCTGGAAGAAAGCTACGGTTGTCTGGCAGGTACACATGCAAGGGACAAGGATGCTGTTGTGGCTGTTATGTGTCTGTGTGAAGTGGCTGCATACTGCAAGAAGAACGGCATCACACTCTGGGATCAGATGCTGAAGATCTACGAAGAGTACGGATATTTCAAGGAAGGTCTGCACACGATCACCATGAAGGGTGTCACAGGCGCACAGGCGATCAAAGATATCATGGCTGCACTCCGCAAAAATCCTGCAAAGGAGCTGGCAGGTCTGAAGGTACTGAAGGTACGCGACTACGATGCAGATGTTGTAACGGATATGGCAACAGGCGAAAAGAGCAGTACAGGTCTTCCGAAGTCAAATGTACTGTACTTTGATCTGGAAAATGATTCCTGGTGTTGTGCACGTCCGTCCGGAACAGAGCCTAAGATCAAGTTCTACATGGGTGTAAAGGGTACTTCCCTGCAGGATTCCGAAGAAAAACTGGAAGCACTGAAGAACGCAGTACTTGCTATGATTCCTGAAGTATAGGAGTTATCTGATATGAAAAAACTAATAGAACAGATATTAAAATTCGGCGTTGTCGGAGTTGTCTGTTTTCTGATCGATTTTCTGATCACTATGGGACTGTCCACGCTTCTGCGAAGCGTGGCAGGTATGCCCACAGGCAGCGCAGCACTTGTCGGCGCGTTTTTTGGATTTACGATATCTGTTATTGTGAATTATCTGCTGTCCATGAAGTATGTATTTGTCCGCAAAGAGGACATGGACAGAAAAAAAGAATTTATCATCTTCACGATACTGAGCCTGATCGGACTTGTGATCAATGAGCTGATCATCAAAGTATCGATCGATGTCCTGTATGAAAACTGGACATGGCTGAAGAATCTGATCGGCCCGACAACAGTGACTGCAGCAGCCAAAATTGTTGCGACTGCTATTGTGATGGTTTATAATTTTATTACGAGAAAGATCTTTTTGGAACAGAAGGAAGGGTAACATATGAATGACAGAATGCTGCTTTTTATACCGGCATATAACTGTGAAAAACAGATTGTACGTGTGCTGCACCAGCTTGACGAGGAGGTAGTTCCTTATTTTGAGGAAATCCTGGTTGTCAATAACCGCAGTACGGATCATACCGAACAGGTGGTAATGGAGTATCTTGCAGAGCATCCGTCTCTGCCTGTGAAGCTGATGCGTAATGATGATAATTACGGTCTGGGCGGTTCGCAGAAGATGGCATTCCATTATGCAGTGGAGCATGGTTATGATTATGTCTGCATGCTGCACGGAGACGATCAGGGAGACATCCATGATTTTGTCCCGATGCTGGATAAGAAGATCTATCAGAAGCATGATTGTGTACTGGGTGCCAGATTTATGAAAGGCTCCAGACTGAAAGGCTATTCCACATTCCGTACACTGGGAAATGTGGTATATGATTTTATTTTTGCGTTTATCACAAAGCAGAGGATCTTTGATCTGGGAAGCGGACTGAACCTGTACAGCACAAAGATGCTGGAGGATTCCTTCTTTGAAAAGTTCCCGGATAATCTGATGTTCAATTATGTCATGATCCTGGCATCTCATTACTACAAGCATGATATTATCTTTTATCCGGTTTCCTGGAGAGAAGATGATCAGGTATCCAATGTAAAAATGGTAAATCAGGCTGTCACAGTCCTGAAAATGGCATTTGGTTATCTGTTTGACCATGAGAAGATCAAACAGGAATACCGTGAGGTAGTAAGAGAAAGCTACACGAGCAGACAGATTGAAGAGCTTGCGGACTGCGAGCCACAGGCATAAAAGAAAACGGAGCGTATCATGATTTGCATACTTACGATCGCAGTCGGGTTTATAGCGGTGCATTTCTTTAAAATGCTGCGCCTGTATCTGGTTCTGATGGAACACAGGATCAGCTTCGGACGTTTTATCCTGCTCTACCTGCGGACAACCTTTATCAATTTAATCATTCCGTTCAAGCTGGGCGAATTATATCGTATTGAAGAGATCGCACGGGTCACGAAAATCTGGCAGGTAGGCTTTTTAAGCGTTCTGGTAGACCGGTTTTTTGATACCCTTGCGCTTCTTTGCGTTTTACTGCCGCTGGATCTGATCCTGCGCGGGGGCATTTCCGTGATCACGATCGTATTTCTGGTAGCTCTTTTTGTGATCGCGCTTGTGTATCTGGCAATTCCGGCGAGCTATACGTACTTAAACCGGTATCTGATCATGCGGAAAACATCCGGGCGGGCACTGGTGGCACTGCGTGGACTGGATATTGTAAAGTCCTGGTATGACTTTACCCATGAGCTGATCACGGGACGTTCTGCACTGATCGTGGCAGCTTCCTTCCTTGGCTGGGGCGCTGAAATTATTACATTGCGGGCGTTATCTATATGGATGCATATTTCATTCGGATTGGGTGATTTTGCTTCCTATATTGAAGCGGTGCTGTTAAAAGGAGAGAGCAGTCTTCTGGAGACATATACAAGGATGGGTGCGATCGCACTTCTGATCCTGACGATACTCGGCTATGTGAGCTATCTGCTCTATCACAGAAAGGAACGGGCATGAAGAAAGTAATCGTTATCTATGATGACAGTCTGAAACCGAATAAAGAGATCCGGTCCATTACAGGAGATAAATCCTATGGAGATACGATCTTTAAACGTGTGACACTGAAAAACAGAATGCGGGAGGAGATCGAGAAAAATAAAAACGTGGTTTCCATGTATTCGATCAGTGATGAACGAGAAAACGAAAAGTTAAAAGAAGAATTAACAAAAATGCAAGAGGGGCGGGCAGTGTTTTATCTGTATTCCAACTTTGGACTGGCAGATACTGCGCAGTTCCAGACGCTTCTGACAAAGACGGCTTATGTGAATGAATGCTACACTGTATACTGTGGCGATCAGCCTGCAGCAGTGATGCTCCCTGATGTGGAAACATACGACAAGAAAGCACAGCAGCTTTTGGAACGGAATGTACTGGCAGAACGGGTAGAAACAGCTGCATTTATGGATCTGTCAGACTTGAATCATTTCCTGACCTTTATTACCGGTGGCTTTGATGCCAGATTTTTCAATGCACTTGCCGGCGATGCCTATACAGTAACAAAGAAATCAACAAAAACAGAAAAAATTAAATCTGAATATAAGTTTTATTATTTGCTGCCCGACAATATGAAAATGTGGTTTGTCATGCCATATGATTACCGGGAGGATGCAAACGGTGCCAGCTATACGATGGAACGCTATCATATGACCGATATCGCGATCCGGTTCGTACATGGTGCGGTCAGCACGGAGGAGCTTTCCGATATTCTGGATAAGCTGTTTTACTTCATTAACATCCGCGGCAGAAAACAGGTTTCCGAGAAGGAAGCGAAAGCGGTTGCGGATGCCCTTTATGTGGAGAAGCTGAAGGAACGTATGGCGGATCTGAAAAAGCTGCCTGCCTACAGCCGGTTCGATGCACTGCTTTCCATGGGAACAGACTATGCAGGCATTGATGCGGTGGTAGAGAAGTATCTGCGGCTGTATGAGAAGATCGCAGCGCGTCCGGCAGAAAATGCCCTTGCGATCGGACATGGGGATCTGTGTTTTTCCAACATCCTGTACAGTAGAGAAGCAAATCTGCTTAAGCTGATCGATCCGAAGGGTGCGCTCAATGAGGAGGATATGTATACAGATGTGTACTATGATCTCGCAAAACTGTCCCATTCGATCTGCGGCTGCTATGATTTCTTTAACAGCGGTCTGTACCTCATCACAATGGACCGGGATATGAAGATCCATCTGAGCATTGATGCGGATGCTGCGCCATATATAGAAGTATTTAAGAACTATCTGGAAAAGAACGGCTTTGACTATGTCAGAGTCAGATTATATGAAGCAAGCCTGTTTTTATCCATGTTGCCATACCATATGGATCAGCCGGGTAAAGTATTTGGCTTTTTAATGAATGCGATCAGAATTTTAGAGGAGGTAGAGACATGTACGAAGATCTGACATTTTGTTTTGATATAGACGGTACGCTGTGTCCGATCAAGAAAAAGGAGGAGGCGTATATCGATCTGGTTCCTTACCCGGAAATGATCGATAAGATCCGTGAATATAAGGCGGGAGGCGCGAAGATCGTGCTGTTTACATCCCGTAACATGAACAGCTATCATGGCAACATCGGACTGATCAATGCCAATACCGCAAAGGTGCTTCTGGCATGGCTGGAAAAATGGGATATTCCATACGATGAGATTGTTTACGGAAAACCATGGCCGGGTCATAAGGGCTTTTATGTAGATGACAGAACGATCCGTCCGGATGAATTTCTGCGCTGCAGCGTAGATGAAATGGATGAGATCTGTAAGAAAAGCCGTCCACAGAATCAGTAACCTATGAGAAAGTTTCTGATATGGGGCAGCATGCTGCTCCTTATACTCATAACTGCATATAGCATCTGGCAAAGGGAAGACGGCGGACTGTCCTATCAGACCGTAACGGAGCACAAGGCGGAAAAGATTGCGTCCCGTATGCAGGAGCAGGAAACGCTGGAAGGTTTTTCTCTCTGCTTTGCCGGAGAAAAGCTTCCGTATGATGACGGCAGCAAGACTTTTTTTCTGCCGCTTTCCGCATCGGATTCTTTATGGGAGAGCGGGGAGATCCGTGCAGAGAATGGTGAGACTGTCCTGTTTCTGGAAGATTTCGGCAAAGAAGACAAGCAGACGCTGATGGCGGAAAATCATGCGATCCCGTTTCTGGCGGCAAAGGGAAATGTGTATGCTGCATATTCCCTGAAACTGACAGGACTGCCTGTTGTGACATTTACGTCCACGGAGGAAATGACGGAAGCGGGAGAAATGTTGTATGCTTTTTCCTTATATGACAGTAATACGAAGACCGACTGGGTCACGACCTGTTATACGACAAGCAGGCTCAGAGGCAATACAAGTCTGGCATACGAGAAGAAAAGTCTTCGCCTTATGCTGAAAAAGAAGAAAAAGGACGGCAGCTTTGAGAAAAAGAACTGTAACCTTTTGGGCATCCGGAATGATGATGACTGGATTTTAAACAGCCTGTATGCGGATAATACAAGGCTGCGTGACAAGCTGTGCATGGATCTGTGGCAGGAAACAGGCGCCTATGACAATCCCTATGGTAAAAATTTTGGCATGCGGGGCGAATATGTGGAAGTGCTGATCAATGATTCTTATACCGGCTTGTATCTGCTGACGCATCCGATCGACAGAAAGCAGCTTGGACTGTCTGCAAATGCAGGTAATGATACACTGCCTGAGCGGCTTTACAAGAAAAAATATGCCGCTGCCTGGCAGGAAAGTGATTTTCTGGGCGGATTACCCGATTTAAACCAGATCGATTACAGGGGTGGTTTTTACCTGAAGGGAAATCAGGTTCTTGGGACAGAGGAAGAGTGGGAACCGCTGCGCCGTCTGGCTGCCTGTATCGAGGCAGATGATAAAACTTTTTCACGGCAGATCGGACAGCTTGTCAATCTATCCAATCTTGTGGATAACTGGCTGTTTTTTCAGGCAATCGGTGGATTCGATAACAGTAATAAAAATGTGTACTATGCAGCACGGAACGAAAATGGAAATTACAGAGGTTATTTTATCCCGTGGGATCTGAATATCTCCTTTGGTGCGGTTTATGCGGATAACAAGTATTATGCGGAAGAAACGCTGGAGGAAACCGGGACGCAGGTGCAGTTTGAACCGGGCTGCCGGGCGATCGCGCTGGATGCGGATCATGCACGGGCACTTGCAAAAGAAAAGTGGGAAGACTGGAAAGAAAAAGCCTTTACGGCCGAGGCACTGCTGGAAAAAGCACAGCACCTGCAGCAGGAGCTGACCGGTTCCGGTGCCATGGCACGGGAAATGGAAAGATGGCCGGGCGGCAATGCTTCTACGGATCTGTCGCTTCTGACGGAATTTACGAAGCAGCGTATGGCATATATGGACAGTATGATAGACGGTTTATAAGGCGGAGAGGAGTGAAAACGTGGCGATCGCAAAAAGCAGGCATGAATATAAGTTCAGTGTGAATGAAAAAGATCTGCTGATGCTTGGTATGCGGCTCGCGCCACTGATCGCGAAGGACGCCCATGTGGGAGAGCAGGGGTATTACCATATCCGCAGCGTTTATTTTGACGATTATCACAATAACAGCTTTTACAGCAATGAAGCCGGCGTGGATCCGCGTGTAAAATACAGGATCCGCATTTACAATGCCGGTGATGCTTCGATCAAGCTGGAGAAAAAAATCAAAGAAAACGGTATGACGCGGAAATATGCGGCTCCGCTATCCCGTCAGCAGGCGGATATGCTGATCCGGGGGCAGTTGCTTCCAATCGATCAGAAGGATCTGGAAAGCTATCCACCGCTCCTTGCACAGTTTTTGCTCCTGATGCGCACAAGACGGATGCAGCCTAAGGTGATCGTGGCATATGACCGCATTCCCTATGTGGACAGAAGAGGAAATGTGCGGATCACATTTGATAAAAATATTGCGGCTTCTGTGGATTTTTCCCACTTTTTTGAGGAAGAAATGCAGAAAATACCGCTGCTCCCACCGGGAGAACATTTGCTGGAGGTCAAGTATGATGAGTACCTTCCGGCGGTTTTGAAACAGCAGCTGGATCTGGGAAAGCTCAGACAGGAGACCTTTTCCAAATATTATCTTTGCAGAAAGAGGGCAGGCAATGAACACTTTTTCGAACATCTTTAAAAAATCTTTTTTGGAGGGCTTTGGCGGAAGCGATATCACAACTGTAAGGATCCTTGTCACACTGGCGGTAACGTGTGCGCTGGCATTGTATATTTTTATTGTATATTATGTGGCAACAAAGAAGACCTTTTATTCCAAGACATTTAATATTGCGCTGTTTATGATCGCGGTCATTACATCGAGTATCATTTTGGCAATGCAGTCTAACCTTGTGATCTCCCTCGGTATGGTCGGTGCACTTTCTATTGTCAGATTCCGGACGGCGATCAAAGACCCGATGGATCTGATCTTTTTATTCTGGTCGATCAGTATCGGTATTATCTGTGGCGCAGAAATGTATAAGATCGGTATGATCATGTCACTTGTCCTGACGATCGGGTTGTTTTTATTGGAACTGACACCGGTGGGAAAAGCAAGTGTACTGCTTGTTGTCAATGCCAAAGATGCACAGGCGGAAGCTGGGATCATGCAGATCGTAGGGCAGTATGCAAAACGCCCGGCTGTAAAATCACGGAATCTCAGTAAGGATGGCATGGATCTGATCATTGAGATCAAAACAGCACAGGAAAACAAGCTGCTTGCAGAGCTTCTGGCAGCACAGAACGTATACGGTGCTTCCCTGATGGCACATGATGGCGAGATAATGTAGGAGGATATGACATGAAAATGACAGTTGTGATCACAATGGCAGGACTTGGTTCCCGTTTCCGCAAAGCGGGCTACAAGGTGCCCAAATACCAGATCGAGGCGCATGGCAGAACTTTATTTGACTGGTCAATGGAAAGTCTGAAGGGCTTTGCAGACCCGGAAAATGACTATATCTTTGTTGTTCGTAAAGAAGACGATGCGGAGGAATTCATCCGCAGCTCCTGTGAAAAGATCGGTATCACCAATGTAACGGTGATCGGGATTGATTATCTGACAGACGGACAGGCGACCACAGCCATGCTGGCGAAGGATGTGTGGGATAAGGAATCTGCCCTGATGATTTATAATATCGATACGTATGTGGAAGCCTATGAAATGAAGACGGGGCAGATCGCCGGAGACGGTTTCATTCCGTGTTTCCATGCACCGGGCGACCACTGGAGCTTCGCAAAGCTGGATGCAAACGGCAAAGTCGTAGAGGTACGTGAAAAAGAACGTATTTCCGACAACTGTACACTCGGTGCTTATTATTTCAAGACCTGTGCACTGTACGAACAGCTTTATAACGAATACTATACCAGCGAAGAAAAGCTGGAAAAGGGTGAAAAATATGTCGCACCGCTTTACAATTACCTGATCTCCAAGGGCGGAGATGTCCGCATTTCCATCGTGGATTTTGAGAAGGTGCATGTACTCGGAACGCCGGAGGAACTGAATTACTTCCTCGAACACTATAAAGGCTGAGAGATAGAAGAATGAGAAAGGAGAGACCATGAAGCAGGAAAAGAAGGGCTTACAACTTTATAAAACAGCACTGGTGATTTCCTGCGTTCATTTTCTCCTGAGCTTTTGGACAGACCACTTTATCTTCCGGTATGTGGTGTTTGACTTCAGCTCTGCGAAAAATATCGTAAAATCGATTGAAACCTGTGGTGTAAAACTTGTGTTCCTTTTCCTGCTGATCGCAGTATGGCAGGGAATTTTTTATGTTTGCAAAAAGGCTGATAAGACATTCAAAAGAGTGGCATTTGGGTATTTCCTGTTGATGCTTGTTCTTTTGCTTCTGACGTGGCCGGGCATCTGGCGTATGGATGAGTTTGGGATCCTAACGAGTGCTGTGCAGCTCTTTCCGCATTTTTGGCAGAATTATATAACAAGCGTATTTTATATATATGCTCTGATGCTGTTTCCGTTTCCGGCGGGCGTGATCCTGGTGCAGATCATCTGTATTTCCCTGATCATTGCAAGACTGGTGACACTCTGCCTGTCTGCAGAGCCGGAGCAGATAGGAAAAAAGAAAAAAAGCCTCTGTTATTTATTGATGCTTGTTCCGTTCTTACTGTTACCGGTACTGGATTCGAACCTGTATCCGATGCGTGTCAGTATGCATGCGTTTTTGGAACTCTGGCTTTTGGCAGAGCTGTATTTTAACTGGAAAAAGAATACGATGCCCGCATGGTATCTGCCGGTGCTTGCTGCAGTTGTGACTGTGTGGCGGACAGAAGCGATTTATTATGTGGTTTGTTTCCCGCTGCTGCTTCTTTGGATGGGCAGAGGAAAGAAATACCGGAAACAGATATTACTATATTTGATGTGTACTGTTATTTTATTTGTACCGCAAAAACTGGGCGAAAAAATAACAAGCGGCAGCCAATATGAACTGACAAGCGTTGTACTACCGCTTGTACCACTGGTTGAGGCAGCGCATGAAAAAGACACTGCAGTCGACAGACAACTGCTTGCTGAAATTGACAAGGTTGTCAGTGTGGAGGTGACACTGGAAGGCGCAAGAGAAGGAAAGACAGGGATCAATCTGTTCTGGAGCCGCCCGGACTTCCAGAGATCCTATACCGACAAAGAGTTCGCTTCTTTTAAGCAGGCATATTATAAACTGATCCTGCGTTATCCGGCTGTTTTTCTGAAAGAACGGTTTGAAACATTTGTGTCATCTACAGGACTTCTGGAAAATACGACGGAACTCTTTACAGAGTCTGTACCGAATTATATCACGTTCCGGCAGTATCCGCTGAGCAGCCCGATCTCTGACAAAACAAGATCGGCTGTTATTAAAGGACTGGAATTAAGGACACAAAAAGACTATACACAGAAGCTGGCAGTGACGGATCTGGTATATTCTGCATTGCCGGCAGTTCTGATACTACTTGTAGCATCTGTTATTTTATTGATCCGTAAGAAATGGCTTCCGCTGTTTCTGCTTTTGACCGCACTTGTGAAAGTGCCGCTTGTATTTCTGACAGCACCGTCCAGACTGTTTATGTACTATTATTCTGTTTATCTGATCGGATATGCGGTGTTATTTTATTCCGCCTTCCTGCTGACCCAAAAGAAGGCGAAAGGGAGTAAGACAGGAGGCGGCTTATGAGTAAGATCCGAAGAACCGTTTCTTATTTGAAACGAAATGGCATTGCAAATACAATAACGGCTGTGCTTGAAAGAATAGATAAAAAAGGAATGGATCAGGCAGGCAGACAGGCAGCTTCTTATATGCGGCAGGTGACAACGAAGGAACGTTGGGAAATGGATGCACTTTCGGGAGCAGAAAACAGAACATGGGAAAAAGCGTATACGTTCAGTATTTTAGTACCGGCGTATGAGACCGATGAAACATATCTGCGCGAAATGATCGACTCTGTTCTGGGACAGAGCTACAAAAAGCTGCAGCTTGTGCTGGCGGATGCTTCCGCATCAGACCGGGTGGAGCGTGTGGCAAAGACGTACAGGGATGACAGGCTGACTTATTTCAGATTGCAGGAAAATGCCGGAATATCCCATAATACAAACGAAGCACTTGCCCATGCAACGGGAGAGTATATCGGGCTTCTGGATCATGATGATCTTTTGTGCAAGGATGCACTTGCCTATATGATGCAGCGGCTTGAGGAGCAGGACTATCTGTTTTTATATACCGATGAGGATAAGATCGACCAGACCGGAACGACCGTGTTTGAGCCGAACTGGAAGCCGGATTTTAATCTGGACTATCTGCTCTCCAATAATTACATCTGTCATTTTTCTGCGATCCGTGCAGATCTTATGAAAAAGCTGCAGTTTCGCAGCAACTATGACGGTGCACAGGATTATGATCTGTTTCTCCGCACTGTATATGAGATCGGAAAGGAAGGACCAAAGGATACAGAAGGACGTCTTCTTTATCTGCAGGCATATATGGATCGTAAAATCGCACATATTCCGCAGATCTGTTATCACTGGCGGGCGCATCTTGGTTCTACCGCAGACAATCCGCAGAGTAAGCTCTATGCTTATGAGGCGGGAAAGCGTGCACTGGAGGACTTTGCAAGGCAGAACGGATGGCAGGCGGAGATCTGTCATACAAATCATCTGGGCTTTTACCGGATTGACTGGAAGGATATTTTTGCGCAGCGCCCGGATGTTGTGGCAGTCTGCTCAAATGAGTGTAGAAGAGGCAGGGTGGCGGAAAGTGGCACATTGCCCGGTGCAAAGTACGGAGAACATGTATTTGCGGGGTTGAAAAAGCGTTACAGCGGCTATCTGCACCGTGCATCCATGACTGTGGATGTGACGGATCCTCCGCTGCAGCAGACCATATATCGCAAAGATGCTGAGCAGAAAAAGGGCAGGATCGTGTATCTGCCGGGGAGTAAACAATAATATGATCAAAACAACGGTAGTGATTCCAAATTACAACGGTATAAAGTATATGGAAGATTGTCTGACCTTTCTTTCTCGCTGCAAGGAGACGGAGTTTGCAACGATTGTCGTGGATAATGGATCTTCGGACGGGAGCAGAGAGCTTGTGGCGGAGAAATTCCCGTGGGTGGAGCTGATCGCCAATGAAGAGAATCTTGGGTTCTGCAAGGCAGTCAATCAGGGGATCAGAGCCAGCAGAACGCCTTATGTGCTTCTGCTTAATAACGATACCGTGGTGGATGACCGTTTTGTGACAAATCTGGAAAAAAGCATGGACGCGCGGCCGGGTTATTTCAGCATCAGTGCCAAGATGCTTTCCATGAAAGAGCCGGAGATCATTGATGATGCAGGTGATTTCTATTGTGCACTCGGCTGGGCATTTGCCAGAGGAAAAGGCATGGACAGCGGGCGGTATACAACCCCGTCAAAGATTTTTGCCGCCTGCGGCGGTGCAGCGATCTACCGGCGGGATGTGTTTGCAAAGATCGGCTATTTTGATGAAAACCATTTTGCGTATCTGGAGGATATCGATATCGGCTATCGTGCAAGGATATTTGGGTATCAGAACGGCTATTGCCCGGATGCGATCGTTTACCATGCGGGAAGCGGCGCAAGCGGATCGAGATACAACGCGTTCAAGGTGGATCTCTCCTCACGCAACAGTATTTATCTGCTCTATAAAAATATGCCGCTTTTGCAGCTGATTTTAAATCTGCCGTTTTTGCTTTTGGGATTTCTGGTCAAGACTCTTTTCTTTATAAAAAAGGGATTTGGGCTTCTTTATCTGCGGGGACTGTGGAAGGGCATCCGGCTGTCCTGCTCCAAAGAGGGCAGAAAGCATAAGATTCCGTTTTCCGCGCGTAGATTGTGGCAGTACTGCAAAATACAGGGAATGCTGTATGCAGGGGTTGTCAGACGGTTTATTCACTGATTCTTAAGAATAAAAATGTTGCCCTTTTCTTGTAAATATTGTAAAATATCGTATTGTATATGGATTGGGTGGTAGAACCATGATAAAGGATAATCAAAAAATGTTTAACCGGATGCATGTCGTGCTGGACGCAATCATTATCGTAATTGCATATGCTCTGGCATGGTTTTTGAAATTCCGCAGTCATCTGCCGGTTTTGTATTCCGGGAATGAAGCGTTGCCGCCGGAGACATATTTCAGCGCACTGATATTGATCGTTCCGGTTTATATCTTTTTATATTATATTACATCGCTTTATACCGCTAAGCGCGCGACAAGCATGCGCCGTGGCATTTACAATGTCATGCGAGCCAATACGGTGGGGCTTCTGTTCCTGATCGCAGGATTGTATATTATCAATCAGCCGGATTTCTCCCGTAGTATGTTATTTTATTTCTACGTGTTGAATATATTTCTGGATTCACTGATTCGTGTCATGATCCACAAATGGCTCCGTATTCTGCGTAAAAAGGGATATAATGTGAAGTACATCCTGCTGGTCGGTTATTCAAGAGCGGCAGAGCTTTATATTGACAGGATCAAACAGAATCCGCAGTGGGGCTATGTTGTCAGAGGTATTCTGGATGACAAGATCCCGCGTGGTACGGAATACAGAGGCATCAAGGTGATCGGGCAGATTGATAATCTGTTTTATATTCTGCCGGAGAACAAGCTGGATGAAATTGCCGTTACGCTGGCATTGGAAAATTACGGACGATTGGAAGAAATTGTTAACCTGTGCGAAAAATCCGGTGTGCATACAAAGTTCATTCCGGATTATAACAGCGTTATTCCGAGTAAGCCGTATACGGAAGATCTGAACGGACTGCCTGTGATCAATATCAGGCATGTGCCATTGACAAATACGTTAAACATGGTGGCAAAGAGGGCTTTTGATATTGTATTCGGTGCCATTGCACTGGTGATCTTTTCACCGGTACTTCTTGTTACCGCGCTTCTTATCAAGTGCACGAGCGAAGGCCCTGTGATTTTTAAGCAGGAGCGTGTAGGACTGCATAATAAGCCGTTCCAGATGTACAAATTCCGTACGATGGAGCTGCAAAAGCCGAGTGAGGAAAAGAAAGAGTGGACAACCAGAGACGATCCGCGTGTGACGAAGGTCGGAAGGGTGCTCCGCAGGACAAGCATAGATGAACTGCCACAGCTCTTCAATGTGCTGCTTGGTGATATGAGTCTGGTAGGACCAAGACCGGAAAGACCGTTTTTTGTGGAAAAATTTAATGAAGAGATACCGCGTTATATGATCAAGCATCAAGTAAGACCGGGCATGACAGGCTGGGCGCAGGTAAACGGATACAGGGGAGATACCTCGATCCGCAAACGTATTGACTGTGATTTATACTATATTGAGAACTGGACAATGGGACTGGATATCAAGATTTTATTCCTTACCATTTTCAAAGGTTTTGTCAATAAAAACGCATACTAATACAAGTGACAGTAAGGAGTAATGAAATGGGAAGTACAGATCCGAAAAAGAAGACAGGAAAGAAGAGAATGACAAAGGAGGAGCGTGCGAAAAAAAAGCGCAACAGGATCATCCTGATCGCTGTTGAAGTTTTTGTACTGCTTTTGATGTTGATCGCATTATATGTCGTTGTATTGTATGGAAAGATCCATCATGAGGATATCAAGGACGTAGATATCGTAATCAATGACGGTATTGACGGAGAAAGAGACGCATTGCCGGGTTGAATTCCGGCGCCGAGAGGAATCGTTGTGTTTTTAGGAAGAAAACGCAGCGGTTCCTCTTTTTTTATTTTCAGAGAGAACAACAAAGAAAGGATGAACCGAATGAGAAAAAAGAAAAACCTATGGTCCGGCGTTTCGATACTGATTGTCGCAGTGCTGGTCATCACAGCCTTTATCCGTGGAAATGCGCAGGCGTGGCTTCTTGCCGCAGCCTTTGTCATTTGGGCGGTATGGGCAACCTACTATTTCCTTGTTCCGTATATCAAGGAGGAGCTTCACAAACGGGAGGCAAAGCGCATCCGCAAAAAATGCGAAAAGCAGGATGCGGCCTTCGACCGATTCATTATCCCCGAAGTGTCCGACCCTGTGGAGCAGGTACTGCTTCGCCATGCCAATTATCGCATTTCAGCCTATCTGCAATCGGTATACCCCAACGCAACCTGGGAGTGGCGTGAGGAATTCCCGGAACGGATCATAGCAAAGGGCGGCACCGGACGAGTCAAGCTGTTCGGGGTGGACGGTTATAATTTTGCTGATGTGACATTTGACCAGAATGGCGGTATCAACTGTGCGCTTGTGAATATCGTACCGTTGAAGCAGCCGAATGCCCCACACCCCTCTGTGTCCGATACTGAGGATACCGCTGAAGCTCCGGCAGCTATGCCGAAGCAGCCGGATCCGGTCGATCCGCAGGTGTGGTATGAGGTACAGGGCCGCAAGGTGCTGGAAGCCTTGATTACCGACCTTCATTCCCGGGGATATAACAGCCTGACCATTCGTGAAAACGGCGATATTGCGATTCAGCAGGCCGACAGCGAAAAGGTCAGGACTGCCTTTGAAAGCGTCCCGGAAAAGCCCTATTGGGCAAGGCTTTGCAAGGTCTTTGAGCGTGAAGGTATGGCGGCTAATA
>ENA-ORLY01002355-ORLY01002355.1-human-gut-metagenome-genome-assembly--contig:-NODE-2355-length-18332-cov-13.786250_pt1 | contig 18332 bp, 18 predicted proteins | sample MGYA00243071_ERZ508832 | MGnify/ENA primary metagenome ERZ508832 (study PRJEB26277, sample SAMN04329777) | human gut metagenome | biome: human-associated habitat | host: Homo sapiens | place: USA... | reverse complement strand
ATGTTCACCAACGAGGCCCTGATCAACCGCATCAACAGCGACCTGGCCAACGACCTGGGCAACCTGCTCAGCCGCACTGTGGCCATGTGCGAGAAGTACTTTGGCGGCACTGTGCACAATGTGCCCGGCACCGAGGCCATCGACACTGAGCTGGAGACCATGATCAACGAGCTGACCGGCAAGGTCACCGCCGACATGGACAAGCTGACCATCCCGCAGGCTCTGGTGGAGATCTTTGCAGTCATCCAGCGCGCCAACAAGTACATCGACGAAACGGCTCCCTGGGCACTGGCCAAGGACGAAGCCAACAAGACCCGTCTGGAGAGCGTGCTGTACCACCTGTGCGAGGCTCTGCGCGTGAGCGGCATCCTGCTGAACGCTTACCTGCCCTCCACCGCACCCAAGATGATGGATCAGCTGGGTCTGGACGCCTCCGCGCTGGATCTGAGCAAGACCGTTTACGGCGCACAGGAGACCTACACCGTGCACAAGGGCGATGCCCTGTTCCCCCGCATCGACGTGGCCAAGGAGATCGCCCACCTGAAGGAAGAGGACGAGAAGCGCAAGGCTGCTGCCGAGGCCGCCAACAAGGCAAAGGCCGAGGCCGAGAAGAAGGCCGCTGCCCCCGCCGAGGAGAACGGTGTGGACTTCACCCACGAGGAAGAGATCGACTTTGACACCTTCTGCAAAGTGGAGCTGCGCGTGGCCGAAGTGCGCGCCTGCGAGAACCTGAAGGAGAGCAAGAAGCTGCTGCACCTGACCGTGTTTGACGGCGAGCGCGAGCGCTGCATCCTGTCCGGCATCGCCAAGTGGTTCAAGCCGGAGGACCTGATCGGCAAGAAGATCGGCATCGTGTGCAACCTGGCACCCCGCCCGATGATGAAGGGCAAATACGTCAGCGAGGGCATGATCTTTGCTGCCGACACCGCCGACGGCGGCTGCTCCATCGCTTTCTACGGCGACGACGTGCCTGTGGGCAGCCGCATCCACTAAACCATGGAGAAAACGACGCTTTCCCGTGCGGAAAAGCTGGACCGGATCTTCGGCACGCCGGTATATGCCGTGCTGCTGGCCATCTTCTGCAATGTGCTGTGGGGTTCGGCGTTCCCGTTCATCAAGATGGGCTACCGGTTATTTGCCATTGACTCTGCCAACACGCCCTCCATCCTCTGCTTTGCAGGGGTGCGGTTCATGCTAGGCAGCTTTTTGGTGCTGCTGGGCAGTGTCCTGCTGCAGAACCGGGTGCCCCGGTTCCCCCGGGGAAAGGTGGCAACAGAGTGTTGTGCCCTGGGTCTGTGGCAGACCACCTTCCAGTACGCGTTCTACTACATCGCCGTTGCCATGCTGACGGGTGCCTTCGGCGGCATCCTCAACAGCACCCAGAGCTTTCTGGGCGTCATCTTTGCCCACTTCCTCTACGGCAATGCCGACCGCATGACCCCCGCCAAGCTGCTGGGCTGTGTGCTGGGTTTTGCCGGGGTGCTCATCGGCACCCTCGGCAACCACGGCGGCGGCAGCAGCTGGGGCATCTTCTGCATGCTGCTGGCCACGGTCATCTTTACCCTGTCCGGCCCGTGGAACAAGGCCGTGACCAAAAAGGCCGACAGCTTTGCGGTCTGCTTTATCAACCTGTTTGTGGGCGGCGCAGCCCTGTTTGTGCTGGGCACTGCGCTGGGCGGACATCTGGGCAGTGTGAACCCGCTGGGCATCCTGGTGCTGCTGTATCTGGCCTTCATCTGCGGAGCCGGCTATGTGCTGTGGGCCCTGCTGATGAAAAACAACCCCGTCAGCCGCATTGCCATCTTCGGCTTTGTAAACCTTGTAGTCAACGTGCTGCTGAGTGCTGTGCTCAACGGCGAGCCCCTGTTCCGTTGGCAGTATCTGGCAGCTCTGGTGTTCGTGTGTGTGGGCATCTGGCTGGTGAATAAGGCACCCGCCCAAAAGGAGAAGGTATGACCGGCCCGATTTTTGACACCCATGCTCATTACAGCGCCCGCGCCTTTGACGCCGACCGCTTTGCCCTGCTGGACAGTCTGCCCGCAAAGGGCGTGGTAGGCGTGTGCGAGCAGGCCACCCACTCCGGGGACGCCCCCCGGGTGCTGGAGCTGGCCCACCGCTACCCCTGGGTGGTGGCGGCCATTGGCATCCATCCGGAAAGCCTGCTGCCTGCCGCCGACTGCGGCGAAGATGGCCCCGCCCCCACGGTGTCGGTATACGGCGGCGACTGGGCGGCCGAAATGCGCGCCCTTGCCCCCTGCTACGATGACCCCAAGGTGGTGGCCGTGGGCGAATGCGGGCTGGACTACCATTGGCCCGTGCCCAAGGACGCCCAGCTGGCCCTGTTTGAAGCCGAGATCCGTCTGGCGCTGGAACTGGACAAGCCCATTATCGTGCACGACCGGCAGGCCCACGCGGATGTCTATGCCCTGCTGAAAAAATACCGGCCCAAGGGCATCGTCCACTGCTATTCCGGCAGTGCGGATGACGCCGTGTGGCTGGCACAGCAGGGTCTGTACATTGGCTTTGGCGGTGCCTGCACCTTCCAGGGAGCCAAGCGAGCGGCAAAAGCCATTGCCGCCCTGCCGCTGGAAGCCATCGTGCTGGAGACGGACTGCCCCTATATGGCCCCGGAGCCGGTGCGCGGCACCCGCTGCGACAGCAGCCTCATCCGCTATGTGGGCGAGTACATCGCCCAGCTGAAGGGCATTTCTGCAGAGGAAGTGTTCCGCACCACGGCCGAGAACGCCCGCCGGGTATACGACCTGTAATATTTTCCCGCAAGATACAGGGTCTGTGCCCTGTTTCTGGATAAATCAAGCTTTAGAATCCATACTGTTATAAGGAGATTTCTATCATGAAAGCACGCATTCCCAAACACCGCGAGTTCATCATCAACTTCCCCGACAGCATCGACAACGCCAAGGCCAACGAGGGCTGGGCAAAGCTGCAGCAGATCGTGGAGGACTACAAGAAGGCCCACAACGGCGCTTCCGTCTACGCCCCCACCTTCATCGAGGACTGCGAGCCCGAGGTCAAGAAGCTGCAGGAAGAGTACGGCTTCGAGTACACCGTCGAGTACGTTCAGTAATTTTTGACCAAAAAGCTCCCCTCTGTGCAATGCACGGAGGGGAGCTTTTTTGCGTTGTTTTGGAAAGACCGTCTTTTACTGTTCCACCTTGCTCAGCAGGATGCGGTCGTTGTCCAGCGTCTTGCCGGCGTTCTCGCGGAACTTTTCCAGCAGGTCGTCCACGGTCATCCGGCTGCGCTCTTCGCCCTGCACGTCGAACACGATGCGGCCTGCATCCATCATCAGGGTGCGGTTGCCCAGTTCCAGCGCCTGATGCATGTTGTGAGTGACCATCAGGCAGGTGATCTTCTTTTCCGCCACGATGCTCTTGGTCAGCTCCAGCACCTTTTCCGCCGTGGCGGGGTCCAGAGCGGCGGTGTGCTCGTCCAGCAGCAACAGCTTGGGGGTGACCAGCGTGGCCATGAGCAACGTCAGCGCCTGCCGCTGGCCGCCGGACAGCAGGCCCACCGGCTGTTTCATACGGTCCTCCAGGCCCATGTCCAGCAGAGAGAGCTTCTCGCGGAACAGTTCCTTGTCCTTGCGGGAGATGCGGGAGAAAATGGCGTGGGGCGCGGTGCCTGCACGCAGGTAGGCCAGCGCAAGGTTTTCCTCAATGGTCATATTGGGGGCCGTGCCTTTGAGGGGATCCTGGAACAGGTGGCCGATGACCTTGCTACGCTGGTGCTCCGGCTCAAAGGTGATGTCCTGCCCGCCCAGCACGATGCTGCCCTCGTCGGCGATGAACCCGCCGGTGATGGCATTGAACAGGGTGGACTTGCCCGCGCCGTTGGAACCCACGATGGTGGCAAAGTCCCCGGCTTCCATGTGCAGGCTCACTCCGTTCAGAGCCACCTTTTCGTTCACGGTACCGGGGTTGAAGGTCTTATGCAGGTCGTTCAGCTGCAGCATTTCCATCTTACTTTCCCTCCTTCACGGCCGCAGCGCGGCGAGCACGGGCGGCATGTTTGCGCTTTTCAAAGGCAAAATGCTCCCGGATGGCTGGCATCGAAATGGCCACGGCCACAATGATGGCCGACACCAGCTTCATGGCAGCGGCCGGCACATTGAAGCGCAGGGCCACAGCCACGATAAAGCGGTACAGGCAGCTGCCGAACACCACGCCCAGAACGCGGCGCAGCATGGTGCGCTTTCCAACAAGGGTCTCGCCGATGATCAGGGAAGCCAACGCAATGGTGACCATGCCGGTGCCCACGTTGATGTCACAGCTCTTCTGGTACTGGGCCAGCAGACCGCCGGACAGCGCACACAGCGCACCGGACACGCACAGGCCCACAGTAATGGTAAAGGCCGGGTTGATGCTGGAGGCCCGCACCATGGCGGTGTTGTCACCGGTGGCCCGGATGGACAGGCCCAGCCGGGTGCCCAGGAAGCCCAGCATGGCGGCGCAGGCCAGGGCGATGATCACCCCCACCAGCACCAGCTTGTACCAGCTGCCCAGAAAGCCCAGCGACTTTTTGGCCAGCGAGAAGATGGTCTCGGTCTTGACCAGCGACATGGTGGAGGAAAAGCCCATGGCCGCCAGATTGATGGTGTACAGGCCGGTGTTGACGATGATACCGGCCATGATGCTTTCCACACCAAGGCGGGTCTGCAAAAACGCAGTGACAAAGCCGGAGCACACGCCCGCCGCCATGGCCGCCGCAAGGGCCAGAATGGGGTGGCCGGTCAGTGCTACCTGACAGGCCACCGCACAGCCCAGGGTAAAGCAGCCGTCGGTGGACAGGTCTGCGATGTTCAGGATGGAATAGCTCAGAAACAGTGCCAGCGCCACCAGAGCGTAGATACAACCAAGCTCCAGCGCGGTCTGGATGACGTTGAGCGAAAAGATACTCGCCAGCATGTGTGTGCTCCTTTAAAATACGGTTATTTTTACACGGCCTCGCCCTCTCCGTCACGGCTCACGCCGTGCCACCTCTCCCAGCGTGAGAGGCCTTGGCATTGCGGTCATGTTCCCGGTTCTGCCAAAGGCTCTCCCTTTGGGAGAGCTGACATTGCGAAGCAATGGCTGAGAGGGCGAAGTTGCTTTTCAGTTCAAGGCATATTTAAGAGAAGTTCTGGGCGGTGGTCACTTCCACGATCTCGGTGCAATAGGGTTTGAAGGCTTCCTTCAGGGCATCCAGCTTGTCACCCTCAAAGCCCAGGGCGGCGGCGGTCTCGGTGTTGATGGTCACAATGCCGTTGTCAAAGGTCTGGTAGGGCATCTCGGCGGCACTCTTGCCATCGCACAGGATCTCGGCCACCATGTCGGCGGTGGCCTCGCCCAGCTGGACGTAATCCACGCCGTAACCCACGAAGGCACCGTTCAGGGCAAAGCTGTCGGCACCGGTGAAGTGCATCACGCCGGCCTCGGTGAAGGTCTCGTAGATGGACAGCTCAGCAGTCATGATGGTGTTGTCGGTGGGGGTGAACACGGCCTTGACCCCGGCAGCCACCAGTGCCTCGGCAGCCATTTGCACCTCGGCAGTGGTGGTGCCGTTCTTTTCCACCACCTTGATGCCGTTCTTCTCGCAGAAGGCCTTGGCGTCCGCAATGGCCTGGGTGGAGGCATCCTGACTCAGGTCATACAGCAGGCCGATGGTGTCGATCTCCGGGTCTGCGGCAAGGATCAGGTTCATGATGGCGGCGGTGTTCAGGGCGTCGGAGGTGCCGGTCATGTTCTCACCGCCGTCAAAGCCTGCAGCAGCGGGGTCGGTGACGGCGGAGTACACCACCGGGATCTCGGTATCTTCCACAGCGGCCAGCATGGTGGCGGCGGTGGGGGTGGCCACAGCCACGATCACGTCCACGCCATCGGCCACCAGGTCGGCGCCGATCTGGTTCAGGTTGCTCTGGTCGGCCTGCGCGTTGGCGTAGTAATCAGCGTAGTCAAAGGTGACGCCCTTTTCCTTGCCCAGCTCGTCCAGACGGCTCTCCACGGATGCCACGATCTGGTTGAGGGAAGCATGATCCACATAGTTGACGATGCCCACCTTGAAGGTCTCACCGGCCACGGCGCTGGAAGCTGCCTCGGAGGAAGCGGCGGTGCTGGCGGTGGAAGACGCTGCGCCGCCGCAGCCGGTCAGAGCCAGCGCGGAAACGGCGGAAGCTGCCATAGCGGCCTTCAGGAAGCTGCGGCGGGAGATCATGTTCATGGTTTTCATAGTGGTTAACTCCTTTCCCGGAGCGGGCGGCATAAAAAAGACCCGCTCCCTTTGCGGGACGGGTCTTTCCAAAATAAAAACGACCCTGTCCCTGTGTGTTATCCACAAGGACAGGATCGGTAAAATACGATTCTGCGGTGCCACCTTGCTTGCCCTGCTGTGAACGCAGAGCCTCTCACGGAGAGCCAACACTCCCCTGCCCTGTAACGGAGGCTTCCGTCCCAAGCTACTGGGGAACTTTCCCGTTTGCCCGGCCCTCGGCGGCCCACGAAACTCTGCCCCGCTCTCGCCCGTTTGCACTGTCCGGGCTCACTGCAGATGCGCTGTGCAGGTTCTCTTCCGCCTCATCGGTTTGATTGCATTATACACTTTATCTGCGTAAAGTCAAGAGGCAATGCAAAAATTTTTTTGCAGGTTTCCGGCAAAGTCACACTTTGCTCTTTTTACGCTTGCGCCACACAAAGTATGCCGTGTACACCAGCCACACCGGCAGGGCGGCCAGCGTTCCCGTGCGGCTCAGGGCAAGGCCGTCGGCCTGATACACAAAGTCGATGCTGCTGGTGCCCGCCGGGCACAGCACCGCCATCATACCGTCATCCACCCGCACAATGTCGGTCTGCTCCCCATTGACATAGGCCGTGAAGCCGTCATCGTAGGGCACCGAGAAGAACACGAGGTTTGCCTTGTCCTGTGTGATCTCGGCATGGAAACCGGCATTGTTCATCTCAAACACGCTGCACGCCTGCGCACGGCGGTCGTTGCAGTCCTGCACATAGGCTTCATAGGTCAGCTCGCTCTGCTTTTCCTCCGGCAGCTCGGCGAGGTATTTGCCGTAAACGGCAGCGTCCTCATCACTGAGCACCATTGCCCGCATCAGCAGGTTGGCGCGGGAGTTCTTGTTCGCCTGCCCGTAGGTCTCCTCGGTCACATAGTAATCGTAGGTAAATCCCATGGGAACGTAATTTTTATTCTTGTACAGCACAAAACCGTCCAGCTCGTCATAATAGGCCCAGCCGTCGTCGGCCTGGCTCTCAAAATCCGCCTGCTTTTCCGGCGTGGTGATGAGATATTCCACACTCAGCAGGCCCCGCAGGGCATAATTGGAGAGTTCCGGCTCACTGCGCACATCCCGCTTGACGCCCAGGGCCGGGTAAAAGCTGAGGATGCTGGGGGCCGCCGTGCTGCCGAAATATTGCAGGCAGCTCTTGTCCAGCCACATGCCGATGTTGTCGTGGATCTTGTAGGTGTCCACGCGGTAATCGCCTTCCGGCAGATCCTCCTTCAGCAGCAGGGCGTTGTTGTCCTGCTCCACAAGATCGCTGTCGGTGTACCATTGGCCGAACTTGCCGATGCCGATGTGCACCATACTGAACACGCAGGCAAAGGCCACCACCGCCGCCGTCATGCGCTGGGCAAAGCGGCTGTCTGCCCGCCATTTCTGGCAGATCAGACGGTAGAGCAGCAACCCGCCCAGGCCAAAGCCCAGCACTACGAAATACTGGCCGGGGTTCTTGAGCACACCCAGAGACCAGGTGCCGGTGTCGTTGTCCAGCACGGGCACCAGTGCAAAGGCCAGCGTAGCCAGCATGATCCAGCCAAGGCCCCGGGCCGGGGTGTCCAGATCGGTGTTGTGATCTTCCAGCGCATTCACGGTCATCGCCGCGAGGATGAGCACCGGCATATAGTACCAGCGGGCATAGTAGCTGGAGTTGAGGGCGTAGAACGCGCTGTTCAGGATGGGCACCAGCGCGCACACGGCGCATACCGCCACAATGCGCTTTTTGCTGTCGCCGCGGCGGGCACGCCAGTAGGCCAGCGCACCTGCCAGACTGCACAGGGGCAGATAGGCCGACATGCTGGTCCACTTGATGACGCCTTCCGACCAGATGGAGGTCAGGTAGGGAGAATCCGGCGGCATCACCCAGCTGAGCAGGATGGCCAGATACTGCTGCACCTTGCCGTAGGTCAGAAAGCCCCATCCGGACGCAAGGTCGATGGTGCGCGGGTTCTGCAGCAGGCTCAGCACCGCCGGCACCAGCAACAGGCAGCCCATGGCCACACCCAGCAGGCTTTCAAACGCCAGCTGCACAAACCGCTTCACGGTCAGGCGGTAGTCGCCGGTGGTGAGCTTGCACACAAAGTAGATGGCCAGGAACACCACCTGCCCGGCAAAAAAGAAGTAGTTGTTGAGCAGGTTCACCGCCGCCCAGAAGGCAAACAGCCCGTGACGCTTGTTGTACATAGCCTCGTCCAGCGCCCACAGCAGGTACGGGAACAGCGCCACCACATCCACAAAGTGGTTGAAGAACACGTTGTACACCGCAAAGCCGGACAGTGCATACAGGCAGGCACCCAGCACGGCGTAATCCCAGTTCTTGACGTAGCGCTTCAGGTACAGGTACGCACCGCCGCCCGCCACGCCGAACTTGAGCACCAGCAGCGGCACCATCAGGTAGGGCAGCCACCGCTGCGGGAACAGCAGCGAGAACCAGAAGAAGGGCGAGCCGTACAGGTAGAAGGAGTAGGCATTCATGGCACCGCTGCCCAGGTCCGTTGCCCAGGAGAAGGTGTTGCGGGATGCCCCGGCAAAGGTGCTGTCCGGGTAGCCTGCCCCCTTCAAAAAGCCGTTCATGTACCGGTAAAAGCTGATCTGCTGGCTGTTGAAGTCGCCTGCATAGTGGAAAAATCCGCCGTCCATGATGTAGAACGGCAGGAAAAAAACGGCTGCGGTGAGCGCACACAGCACCACCGCCCGCCAGAACCGATCCTTTTGCTGCCCGGGCAGCCGCAGCTGCCGGGACATTCCGAATTGTTCCATGGGTTATCCTCTTTCTCCGCCGATGGGCGGAAGCTGCTTTTTTATCAGTATACCACGCAGGTCGGCCCGAAAAAAGGACGTTTCTTCACCGCTGCCCCTTGACAAGCGCCCGCCGGGCAGGTATGGTGGAGAAAAAACCTGAGGGAGGAAACATTGCCATGCTGTATCCGTTCAACGCCCTGCTGGCCCGCATGAAGTACATCACCCGCTGGAGCCTGATGCACTCCACCCGCGCCGAGTCGCTCAGTGAGCACACCTGCGATACCGCCCTGCTGGCACACACCCTGTGCCTGATCGCACGGCAGTACACCGGCACCCCCTGCCGCCCCAAAACGGTGGCGGTGGCGGCGCTGTACCACGACGCCCCGGAGATCATCACCGGGGACCTGCCCACGCCGGTCAAGTATCACAGCGCCACCCTGCGCGACGCCTACAAGGCCATGGAACGGGAAAGCGTGGCCAGCATGACGGCCATGCTGCCGGAGGAGCTGGCCGAAGAGGTCGCGCCCTTCCTCACCGGAGAGCTGCTCACGGCAGAGGAAACCAAGCTGCTCAAGGCTGCCGACCGGCTGAGTGCCCTGGTCAAGTGCCTGGAAGAGCAGCGCAGCGGCAACCACGAGTTTGACGCGGCACTGGCCCAGCAGAAAGCCGCGCTGGAAGCCATGCACTGCCCGGAGGCCGACTGGTTCATGGCCCACTGCCTGCCCTGCTACACCCAGAATCTGGATGAGCTGACCCGGCAGGACGGATAATATTTTTTACGGGAACGGCACTTCCCGCACGTCGTCGGGGTCCAGGCCAGCCTTGCGCTGCTCTTCAAAGACAGCGTCGATCAGCTCGTCCAGATCTTCCAGATGGGTCAGGGTACAGCAGTAGCGCCGCAGGGCGGCAGCGCCCTTCAGCCCCTTCATATAGTGCATGGTCTGGGCACGGGCCTGCGGCATGGCCACAAACTCGCCCTTCTGCTCCACCATCTCTTCCACCTGACGGCGCAGCGCATTCATGCGGGCCTGCAGGTTGGGGGCCTTGGGTTCCGGGGTGCCCTCGATGGCGGCATTCACCCGCTCAAACAGCCACGGGTCGCCCAGCGCAGCACGGGCGATCATCACGCCGTCGCAGCCGGTCTGCTGCATCATGGCCACGGCATCCTCGGCCGAATGGATGTCGCCGTTGCCCAGCACCGGCACATGGACTGCCTGCTTTACCCGGGCAATGATCTCCGGGTCGATGCCCGGGGTGTACATCTGCTCACGGGTGCGGGCGTGTACCGCAATGAGGGCCGCGCCCGCCTGCTCGCAGGCCTTTGCGCACTCCACGGCGGTCACATGGTCGGCGTCCCAGCCCTTGCGCATCTTGACTGTGACCGGGCGGCTGGTGTGGGCCACCACCTGCTCCACGATGCGGCCGCAGCGGTCCGGATCCAGCATCAGCTTGCTGCCCGCGCCGCCGGACACGATCTTGGGGGCCGGGCAGCCCATGTTGATGTCCACAAAGTCGAACTCATACTGTTCCATAGCGGCTGTGGCTTCGCCCATGATCTGGGGCACCTCGCCAAAGATCTGCACGCCATAGGGTGCCCCGTTGGGTTCTGCCTTCAGCAGGCTGACGGTCTTGTGGTCGCCGTACACCAGTGCCCGGCTGGACACCATTTCGCTGACCGTAAAGCCTGCGCCGTGCTGCGCCATCAGGCGGCGGCAGGGGGCGTCGGTAAAGCCCGCCATTGGTCCGAATACTGCCCGGTGGGGCAGAACGATGTTTCCGATTTTCAAAGGTTCCATTGGTGTTCCTCGATTGTTCTGAATGACCAGAGAGAAAACAATTTTGAATTGCCTCCGCTGCGCTCTGGCAATCACAGCGGAATTTTGTTTTTATAAGAGCAATTCCGGGCAGCCTGCAGGCTGCCCGGAATTGCATTTTCACAAAAAAGGCTGCAACCGTAAAATGCAGGTTTCACGCAAAGCCGTTTCTGTCTGCTTATACTCCGGCCATCTGTCCGGTGTTTTACATCTTCTCCGGCACAGTGATCTTGAACATGGTCAGCACATTGAAGATGACGTTCTTCACGCCGATGCACAGAGCCAGACGGGCCTGCTGCACGGCAGAGTCTGCGCCCTGGATACGGCAGCTGCCGTAGAAGCGGTGGAAGGCACTGGCCAGATCAATGACAAAGCGGTTGATGCGGCTGGGGTCGTACTTCTCGGCTGCCATGACGATCTCCTGCGGGAAGGCTGCCAGCATGCGGATCAGGTCCATCTCGCTGGGCTCGGTGAGCAGGGTAGCGTCCACCTGCTCGGCACCGGCAAACTGCACGCCCTCGCTCTCCATCTTCTTCAGGATGGAGCAGATGCGGGCATGGGCATACTGCACATAGTACACCGGGTTGTCGTTGTCGGTCTTGACGGCCTGGTCCAGGTCAAAGTCGATGCCGCTGCCGGCGTCGTGCATGTTGAACAGGAAGCGTGCACTGTCGATGGGCACCTCTTCCAGCAGGTCGGTCAGGGTGATGGCGTTGCCGGTACGCTTGGACATGCGCACGGGCTGGCCGTCGCGCATCAGGTTGACCATCTGCATCAGGACAACATCCAGATCCTCGCCGTGCAGGCCGATGGCGTCCATCGCGCCCTTCATGCGGGCCACATGGCCGTGGTGGTCGGCGCCCCACACGTCGATGGCCTTGGCAAAGCCGCGGGTGGCCAGCTTGTTGTAGTGGTAAGCGATATCGGCGGCAAAGTAGGTGGGGATGCCGTTGGCACGGACGAGCACCTCGTCCTTGGCTTCCTCTTCGGTGCCGTCCTCGGTCTTTTTCTTGTTCACGGTGCCGTACTTGGCAGCGTACTGTGCGCTGCGGTACATGATGGCACCGTCCTCGGCCTTGTAGCAGGCACCCAGCTCCAGCAGCTTGTCCACCACGGCCATCACCGCGCCGGACTCGTGCAGGGTGCTCTCATGGAACCACACATCATAGTCGATGCGGTACTTGCCCAGGTCGCGCTTGAGGGCGGCGATGTTCTTGGGCAGGGCATAGGCCACCAGAGCGTCCTTCAGCTGTGCGAAAGCATCGCTGGCAAACAGGGTCTCTTCGTCCATACCCTGGCAGGCGGCAACGTACTGGTCGCCGTTGATCTCGGCGAACTCCCCGGCCAGCACCTTGATGTCGCCGCCCTGATAGCACTCGGCGGGCAGCGGATAGGCTTCCTCGCCGCAGAACTGCTGCAGGTAGCGCACGGCCAGGCTCTTGCCAAACTTCTGGATCTGGTTGCCGGCATCGTTGATGTAAAACTCGCGGGTCACATCATAGCCGGACCAGTCCAGCACAGCGGCCAGACAGTCACCCAGAGCGCCGCCGCGGGCATTGCCCATGTGCATGGGGCCGGTGGGGTTGGCGGAAACGAACTCCACATTATACTTGGCACCCTTGCCGTGGTCGGTGCGGCCATACTCCTTGTTGGCGCAGGCACCCAGTACCACACCGGCCCAGTAAGCCGGGGACAGGAACAGGTTGATGAAACCGGGGCCGGCGATCTCGACCTTGGCAAACACGCTGTCGGTCAGGTCGGGCAGGTGGGCCAGCAGGGCCTCTGCGATCATTCTGGGGGCCTTGCGCCAGGTACGGGCACCGGCCATGGCCAGGTTGGAGGCGATGTCGCCGTTCTTCACGTCGGCGGGGATCTCCACGATGAAGGCGGGCAGCTCGGCTTCCGGCAGGGTGCCGTCGGCCATGGCGGCCTTTGCCGCAACGGTCAGCAGCGCACGGGCCTCGTCCAGTGCAGCCTGCCGGGGGTTGTAATTCTGGTAGGTCTTTTCAAATTCAGTCATTGGTCGGATTCCTTTCACAGTATTGGCAGATTCAGTTCACATGGGTCACGGTCACTTCCAGGCGGTTGCGGCTCACAAGGTCGGCGCTGTTGGCATCCAGCAGATAGGCGAACCGCACGGTGCCGCCCTTCTCGGTCAGTTCGTTCACGATCTCGTCGGCGGTCACGCCCAGGGTCATAGAGCCGAAGCCCGTCTCGTAATGACACAGGTTGCGCTTGCCTTTTTCGATCTGCAGCTGGGTGCCCACCCCGCCGTTTTTGCCGAACCGCAGCATGACCACCCGGCTGCCGTCCACCGCGATCTTCAGCGTGGTGGTGCAGCCCTCGTAGCCGGTGGTCTCGGTCTCTTTATAGGTAATATAGTAGCTGCCGCCCTTCTGCACGAACTGGCCGCGGGTCATCAGCTCCACAAACTCTTCTTTTTCCTCATCCTCCATCGGCTCGTCGATGTGCTGTTCGATGCGGCTCTTGATGCGGATGATGTAATCTTCCTTCAGCGGTTTACTCACGTTGCTATCCCTTGTCAATATTTGTCAATGGCGATCTGCTCCACCGGGCCGCCTTTGTACTCGCCCAGGAACAGATCTGCCGTCTGCACAAAGCTGTCCGGCACATCGCTGACGTAAAAATGTGCCTGGCCTTCGTTTTCCTGCGCCGCGCGCAGGCCCCGCTCCGACAGCATCCGCTCCAGATGGTGGGCTGCCGTCTTGGCCGGATCCACCAGCGTGACCGACTGCCCCATGAACTCCCCGATCATGGTCTTGAGCAGCGGGTAGTGGGTACAGCCCAGGATCAGGGTGTCCACCCCGGCGTCCCGCACCTCGGTGAGGTACTGGGCGATTACCAGGCGGGTGACCTGCTGCTTTTCCTCTTCGCTGTGATCCACATACCCGGCTTCCACCAGCGGTACGAACAGCGGGCAGGGGCGGGCGGTGATCTCCACGCCCGGCACCAGTTTGCGCAACAGCGTCTCATAGCTGCGGGAGCGGATGGTGGCCGCAGTGCCGATGACACCGATGCGGCGGTTGCGGGTGGCAAAGGCAGCCTCCCGGGCGGCGGCATCCACCACGCCCAGATAGGGCACCGGCAGCCGGGCCGCCTCGGCAGCCGGGTAGGTACTGGACACCGTACCGCAGGCCGCCATGATGCATTTTACGTTCTGGGACAGCAAAAAGGCGATGTCCTGCCGTGCATACTGCAGGATGGTCTCCGGGCTGCGGCTGCCATAGGGCACACGGCCGGTGTCGCCAAAGTAGACGATCTCCTCATGGGGCAGGCGCTTGCGCAGCTCCCGCACGCCGGTCAGGCCGCCAAGGCCGCTGTCAAATACGCCGATGGGGCGGTTATCCATGCTGTTTTTCCGTCCTTTCCAGGGCAAGTTCGATCAGCCGGTCGATCAGGGCCGGCACCGGCAGACCCTCGTGCTCCATGAGCTTGGGGTACATACTGATGGACGTAAAGCCGGGGAAGGTGTTGATCTCGTTGATCATCACCCGACCGGTGCCCTTTTCCACAAAGAAGTCGCAGCGGGCCAGACCCTCGCAGCCCAGGGCCGTGTAGGCCATGGCGGCGTAGGTCTTGACCTCGTCCAGCTTTTCTTCGGGCAGGTGGGCCGGGATCACGGTCTGGCTCACGCCGTTCTTGTATTTGTCATCGTAGGTGTAGAACTCAGCACCGGCCAGGATCTCGCCCGGACGGGTGGCCACGGCGGGGTCGGAGCCGATGACGGCACATTCCACTTCCTGGCCGTCCACAAAGGCTTCAAACACCACTTTGCGGTCGTTTTCCAGAGCCAGTGCGATGGCCTTTTTCAGTTCCTCACGGTTGGACACCTTAGAAATACCCACGCTGGAACCGGCGTTGGCGGGCTTGACGAACACGGGCCAGCCCAGCTTTGCCTCCACACCAGCGCACACACCCTCCAGGTCACTCTCGATCTGCCAGCGGTTGGCGGCCAGCCACTTGGTGTGCGGGATGTCGTTGGCTTCAAACAGGGCGTTGGCCACCCCCTTGTCCATGCAGGCCGCACTTGCCAGCACGCCGCAGCCCACATAGGGGATGCCGGCCAGCTCCAACAGACCCTGCACCGTGCCGTCCTCGCCCCACAGGCCGTGCAGCACCGGGATCACCACATCCACATGCAGCTTTTCCACATGACCTTCCGGGGTGAACAGCACCATACCGTGGTCGGCGCGGTCCGGGCTGAGGATGCAGGGCATGTTGCCGGCCAGCTCTTCCCAGCTGCCGTCTGCCATCTGTGCGGCAGTTGCCTCGGTATAGAGCCAGCGGCCCTCCTTTGTGATGCCCACTGCGAGCACCTCATACTTGGTACGGTCAATATTGTTGACAAAGTTTCCGACCGAAACGCGGCTGACCTCATGCTCACTGGACATACCACCGAACAGCAGGACAACGCACAGCTTGTTTTCAGACTGCATGATCACTCTCTCCTATTTATAAAGCCCGCAGCGGGGCGGAATCAAACCGGTAAAAACGCCGTTTCGCCTTATTATACAATATCTATGCGCGCGATGCAAGCAAAATGCAAAAATGCCGTCCCGGCCGCCCGGCCGGAAAGCCTGCAAAAAATTTTCCGGAAATCGCAATTTTCCGCTTGACGGATGGAAAAAGGCGTGATACAATGATATCACCTCTTTTGCGGGGTTATTAAGTGCGCCTGTTTTACAGGTGCTCCCGCAACCCGAGGGAGGTTCAAAACAACCGTTATAATGGAGGTGTCAACAAATGACCGTTAAAATCACCCTGGCCTGCACCGAGTGCAAGCAGCGCAACTACAACACCACGAAGAACAAGAAGAACAACCCCGATCGTCTCGAGATGAAGAAGTACTGCCGTTTCTGCAAGAAGCACACCGTTCATCGCGAAACCAAGTAAAAGAAAGGCGGAGCATAATGGCAGACAAAACCGAGAAAAAGCCGGGCTTTGTGGCCAAAGCTAAAGCCGCTGTCAAGGGCTTCTGCGCACGGGTCGCAAAGTTCTTCCGCGATACCAAGAGCGAGCTGAAGAAGGTGGTCTGGCCGTCCAAGCAGGACGTCAAGACCAACACCATCGTCGTGCTTGTGACCGTCGCGATCGCAGCGGTTGTGATGATCCTGCTGGATGCCATCTTTGGTGGTATTCTGGGCCTGATCATCGGCGCCTGAGAATCATCTTGAAACGGAGGGTCAACCAAAATGGAAGAATCAACCAAGCTGGTAGATGAGTCCACTGAGGCTCTTTGGTATGTTGTGCATACCTATTCCGGTTACGAGAACAAGGTCGCCAACGACCTGCAGACCATGGTGGAGAACCGTCACCTGCAGGAGCTGATCTGCGACATCAAGGTTCCCGTCGAGATGGTTCCTGAGATCGACAAGAACGGCAAGCAGAAGATGGTGGAGCACAAGCTGTTCCCCGGCTACGTTCTGGTCAAAATGGTGATGAACGACGATACCTGGTATGTCGTGCGCAATACGCGCGGCTGCACCGGCTTCGTTGGCCCCGCCTCCAAGCCCGTTCCGCTGACCGCTGAGGAAGTGGAGAAGATGGGCGTGGAGAAGGCTGCACCGCTCAGCGTCGATTTTGCTGTCGGCGACACCGTGCAGATCACCGCCGGTCCTCTGGAAGGCTTTATGGGCCTTGTGGAGGCCATTGATACCGAGAACTTCAAGGTGAAGCTCAAGGTCAATATGTTCGGCCGCGAGACCCCCGCAGAGGTGGAGATCGGTCAGGTCGAGCTGCCGTAACCAACCGGCAAGTTCCGTTTACCAAGGTAAGACCGCAGTGCGGTTCTTATAGAGCGTGTGCAGCGTGCACGCGCTCGTGGGAGGCGCAGAGACACTGCGCCGCAACTCACCACAGATTTTTGGAGGTGCATTTATCATGGCACAGAAAGTTACTGGCTACATTAAGCTGCAGATCGAGGCCGGCAAGGCGACTCCGGCTCCCCCTGTTGGCCCTGCTCTGGGTCAGAAGGGCGTCAACATCATGGCGTTCACCAAGGAGTTCAACGAGCGTACCAAGAACCAGATGGGTTATGTGATCCCCGTCGTCATCACCGTGTACGCTGACCGCTCCTTCAGCTTCATCACCAAGACTCCTCCGGCAGCCGTTCTGATCAAGAAGGCCGCTGGCATCAACACCGCTTCCGGCAAGCCCAACAAGGAAAAGGTTGCTTCTCTGACCGCCGCTCAGGTGGAGGAGATCGCCAAGACCAAGATGCCCGACCTGAACGCTGCTTCTCTGGAAGCTGCCTGCAGCATGGTTCGCGGCACCTGCCGTTCCATGGGCGTCACCGTCGAGGGCTGAGACATAAACAGTGGGAGGGCATAACACTGCCCGCATGACCACACAGGAGGATATACAATGAAACATGGCAAGCACTATGTCGACGCTGCAAAGCTGGTCGATTCTACTAAGGCATACGATGTGAACGAGGCTCTGGAGCTGGCTTGCAAGACCGCTTCCGCCAAGTTCGACGAGACTGTCGAGCTGCACGTCCGTCTGGGCGTTGATGGCCGTCACGCTGACCAGCAGGTCCGCGGCGCTGTCGTTCTGCCCAACGGCACCGGCAAGACCGTCCGCGTCTGCGCCATCGCTAAGGGCGCTGCCGCCGCTGCTGCTGAGGCAGCCGGCGCTGACATCGTCGGTGATGATGAGCTGATCGCAAAGATCGCCGGCGGCTTCATGGACTTCGACGTTGTCGTCACCACCCCCGACATGATGGGCCGCGTTGGCCGTCTCGGTAAGGTCCTGGGCCCCCGCGGCCTGATGCCCAACCCCAAGGCCGGCACTGTCGCTCCCGATCTGGGCAAGGCAGTTTCTGAGGCCAAGGCTGGTAAGATCGAGTACCGTCTGGACAAGCAGAACATCATCCATGTCCCCGTGGGCAAGGCTTCCTTCGGTGCAGAGAAGCTGTACAGCAACCTGGATACCGTCATGAGCGCCATTGCAAAGGCAAAGCCCGCCGCTGCAAAGGGCACTTACTTCAAGAGCGCTACCATCGCTACCACCATGGGCCCTGGCATCCGTCTCAACACCCTGAAGTACGGTGTCTGATTTGAAATTTTGAGGTAAAACCTCTCCGTCATCGCTTTGCGATGCCACCTCCCCTGCTTAGGGGAGGCTGAGAGGAAAAATTATCTGAAAAATTTCAAAAAAGCACTTGACAACCCCGCACGTTTGCGGTAAAATAATCATGCTGTTTTTGAGACAGCAGGTGCTGGAGTCCAGCGTAAGGCTATGCCGCCTGCCGAGAAATGTGCGTAAAGTTGTTTTATGCCTCTTTCTCGGACTATGTGCGGGAAAGAGGCTTTTTTCGTTGCTCACCAGCTTTCGATATAAGTTTTTGAAACGAGGTGAAACCGAATGCCCAGTGCAAAGATTCTTTCTGAGAAGCAGGCTTACGTCGCTGATCTGAAGGCAAAGTTTGAGAGTGCGGTTTCCGGCTGCGTCGTCGCTTACGGCGGCAT
>ENA-ORLY01002351-ORLY01002351.1-human-gut-metagenome-genome-assembly--contig:-NODE-2351-length-18355-cov-30.246033_pt1 | contig 18355 bp, 18 predicted proteins | sample MGYA00243071_ERZ508832 | MGnify/ENA primary metagenome ERZ508832 (study PRJEB26277, sample SAMN04329777) | human gut metagenome | biome: human-associated habitat | host: Homo sapiens | place: USA... | reverse complement strand
TCGGATGGGAGCGTGATGGCCGCTATCCTCGCAGCATTGAAATGCTTGAAAAGATGGCCGATATATTCCATGTACCTCTGACCTATTTACAGCCAGATCAGTCTTTATTTATTGAACGCGCCGCCGAAGCCTACGGAAAAAAGGGCAAAATAGAAGCCCAGCATCTCGCATTCGAGCTTACTGAGCTATTTGCCAGCGGAGATTTGACCCCGCAGGATATGGACGGCATCATGTATGAAATGCACAAAGCCTATTTTAAGTACCGAGAACAAAAACGAGAAAAGGAACGAATAATGAACCTGTGAACCACTGTTCTATTCACTATGCCATCCCCGGAAGGAGATCACATTATGGATTCTGCGTTTATTCACCAAGCTGCCAACGAACTTGTCCAAACTGCCGGAACTCGCAACATCAAACAGATCGCGCGCAGTTGCAGTCTGGACATCAGTGAAACATCCCGCATTAAAGATGTGTTGGGTTTGCTTTCACTCTATTTTGATAAGCCTTTGATCCTTATCAATCGCCAGCTGGACAAACAGACAAAGCAGATGGTGTGCGGCTATGCGCTAGGACATTATCTGGAGCATCAGCTGCTCATGGACTTGCATACCCTGAACAAGTTTCTGACCATTGAGGATAAGCACATCCTTCTTTACGAGCATAACGCTTTCACATCCCACCTGATGCTGGACAGTGATGAAGTCTATCAAATGACAAAGCGTGGGTTGGACGCTGCTCAGATTGCCGCTGCTAAGGGAATCCACCTCAATCTGGTGCTGGTGAAGCTGCTGGAACTGCATCATTTGGGATACGATCTACGGCACTATCACGCCCAGCACCATGCGTTTATCAAACAGTTCAATCTTCCGGCACATTTTCAGTTTGATGTAGCCGCCGGATGAACTTATGTTCTTATAACCCTAAAACCCGTAATGAACGGTGCGTTATGCCTGTCCATCACGGGTTTTTCGTGTTATTTCAGTTTTGCGAGGATTTCATCGGCACTCATGCCTTCGGCAAGCAGCTTTTTCAAAACGGACTCTGCTTCAGCCTTTTTTGTTTCTTCTGCAGCTTTGGTGTCTGCCTTCGCCTTTTTTGCCTCCAACTTGACAATATCCCTGTCAATGGCTTTTAGTGATACTTTCTTCTCTTTCAGGTCAACTTTCAAAGTGTCAATATTGGCAGCGATAGATGCGATCTCGGCAGAGAGTACTTCCTTTGCGGACTGCTTTTCTGCAATCTGTGTTGCAAAATCGGCAGTCACCATCTTTGGCTTATTCTTGCTACCTTTTGTTCTGGGCATAATAAAAACCTCCAGAAAATTATAGTAGTTTTAGTATAGCACTCTGATAAGGCTGTTTCAATATTACGCTTAATAAATGCTTATTTTCTGGTAGGCTATTTTCAATTTACAGACTATATCCTCTATCACGAATCACATCGACAACTTCGGAAACATATTTCTGACAAGTATCGTGATCAGGGGCTTCCACCATCACACGCACCACAGGCTCCGTGCCGGATTCACGAACCAGAATACGGCCAGTATCTCCCAGTGCTTCAGCCACATTCTTTACTGCTGCCTGCACCGCCTCATCGTTCTGTGCCGCCTTTTTATCCGTTACGCGAACATTCTCCAGTACCTGCGGATAAATCTTCAGTGGTGCTGCCAATTCGCTCATCGGCTTCTTTTTAGCCAGCATGACTTCCATCATTTTCAAACTCGTCAGGATACCATCACCCGTGCTGGCATACTTGGAGAAGATAATATGTCCGCTCTGCTCGCCGCCGATACGACAGCCGTTCTTTGCCATGTACTCGTAAACATACTTGTCGCCCACGGCGGTCTTAGCATAGCCGATGCCCTTTTCGTCAAAAGCCTTATACAGACCAAAGTTGGACATAACTGTGGTGACAACGGTATTATTTAACAGCTTACCACGTTCCTTCATATAGCAACCGTAGATATACAGAATGTGGTCGCCAGTGATAACATTGCCCTTTTCGTCCACGCACAGGCAGCGGTCGGCATCACCATCGTAAGCAAAACCAATATCCAAGCCCTTCTCCACAACAAACTTCTGAAGGCCCTCAATATGGGTTGAACCTGCATTGTTATTGATGTTCAGACCATTCGGATTATTATTGATGACATAGGTATCTGCGCCAAGCGCATCGAACACGGACTTTGCGATATTCCAGGAGCTTCCATTCGCACAATCCAAACCGACCTTGACACCCTTGAAGGAGTAGATGCCCAGCGAGATCAGGTAGCCCATGTAGCGGTTGCGACCTGCCACATAGTCCACAGTGCAGCCGATATGCTCACGATGAGCAAAGGGCAGCTCCGGCCAGTCCTGGTCGAACACATGGAGTTTGCCATCGATGTAGTCCTCTACCAGCAGCAGAGTTTCCTCAGGCATTTTCTCGCCGTAGCAGTCGATTAGCTTGATGCCATTGTCGTAGTAGGGGTTGTGACTGGCGGAAATCATAATGCCGCAATCAAAGTCATCGACACGAGCGATATAAGCTACAGACGGGGTGGTGGTAACATGGAGCAAATAGGCATCTGCACCGGAAGCGGTCAGGCCAGCAACCAAGCTGTACTCGAACATATAGCTTGAGCGGCGCGTATCCTTGCCGATAACAATACGGGCAGGTTCGTTATCTCCGTTGCGCTCACGGAGAACATTGTAATACCAACCGAGAAAACGACCCACCTTGTAGGCATGATCGGCTGTCAAAGTAATTCCTGCTTCCCCACGGAAGCCATCCGTTCCAAAATATTTACCCATTTCTATTCCTTTTCTGCCCTTCGCGCAACCTTGATCAATACATTTTATTTATCAATATGCTTTTATCGGACACCTAATCTTTCTTAACACATTTGTTATAAGGACGGAAATCACGACTGTTCCAACTACACGAACAATATAAATCAAAGCTGCCCCCATTTCCGTTCCAAATACACTAATGCCAAACCATTTCATTACACATGAAAGAACCAAATAATTTAATGGCTCTGCCCATAAATAAACTCCATACGTATTTTGAGAAATAGCAAGTAGTTTTTTATGATGTTCTTCCTTTAATGCACTTTCAATTATTCTGGCAAACGTCCAAATCCATATAATTCCAACAAATGGTATTACGGTATTTATTAAAATCCATCTTACTGATGCAGTGCAAAAGCTGATTTCATACAGAAGTGCAAATAAAAATGTCTCTGCCACAAAAACCCGTTTTTTCGACCTGAATCCATGATTTTCCGACGTTTTACTTAGCTCATTTAGAATATCATCAATAAAATGTCCTATCCAAAACCAAATCAACCATCGGAACGGATTTCCAAAAGGAACAATTTGACGTGCATATTTATAGAAGCCCAACCCCATCAATGCCAATGTTCCAACAAGCATGAACTGTTGTCCCACATTTTTGATGTGCTTTTCAATCACATAATCCATAACAAAGCAGAAAAACAGTGCTTCCAAAAACCATAGATAAACTGCATTTGGAAATATTATCTGAATCACGGCCATCATTAGCGGGTGAGCTAAACCATCATAGTATCCTGCCAACATTTTAATTGGTATGTTCCAGACAAGCCATACAAACAGTAACGGAATCAAAAGCCTTTTTGCCTTTTCCCTAATCAGCTTGCTGACAGACGAATAGCGATTCTTTTTTAATTCCAGCGAAAACACAGCCCCGGACAAGCAAAAGTATGCAGGCATATGAAACGAATAAATCCATTCCGTAAGAAGGCTCGTTGCCTTGTGAACCCCTGCATCTTGAATCATCATATCACTCAAAATCTGGTCGTAATGTATTCCACCAAATTTTGTATTTATCGTGTAATAACTGGCATGACCCAGAACAACCAGAACCGTCAATAAGATTCTCAAAATATCAAGATCATATCGTCTGTCTGTCTGTCTGTCTGTCTGTCTGTCTGTCATGATTGTCCCCCTCTGCCTTTTATTGTCAAGCTTTTTATTTATTGCACACTTTCTTCGCCTTATCAATTACTTGGGTCACTATTTCCAGAACTAAAGGCTCATGCGCAATGAGAAGAACCAGACCATAGCTTCCGAAAAACAAAATTGCCGACAAAAGCAGCACAAAGAAACTATTCCAGCCCAGCATTTTCACCCATACCGAAACAACACAGCCAATCACCAGTGCCAATAACATTTGTGGATATTGAATTTTCTTATACGCTGGCATAATGTCTTGCTTTAATGCGCCAAACTGTACAACCCACACTACAATTTCCGCAGCAAGCGTTCCAATCGCAGCACCAACAGAAGCGTATCTTGGAATCAAAGCAAAATTCACGATCAAATCAACCACGGCTCCGGCGATTTCTGAATAAAGCACGATTTTCTCTTTTCCAAGTGGCACGAGCATTTGGATGCCCATGACATTGGTCAGTCCAATAAACAAGAGTGTCGGCATAATAACCTGCATCGGCAAAATTGATTTTTCATAGGCACTGCCAGACAGAAAGAAAATGCCTTCTTTTGCAAAAATCATAAAATAGAGCATCATCGGCAACGCAATCAGAAACACAAAATTGATTGCTTTGTGAGCTATCCGATAAAACTCATCAATCATCCTATGCTCGATATAATACGAAGCTCTTGGAAGAAGAACTACACCAAGCGAAGTAACTATACTGACGAGAATCGTTTTAATTTTTACAGCTGCATTATAATAACCAACATCTGCATCTGTTGTCATAAAGCCGAGCATGACCGTATCCAAATGCGTGTAAATTGTCGTAGCACAGGACATTGCAAAGAAAACCGCAATCGGCTTAAAATGTCGCTTAAAATGATATTTTCCTGCCGGTCGCATATCAATGAACTTGTGGGCATTGATAAAATTAAAAATATTGGAACCCGAAGCGGCAAGTATCGTAATTGCACCATAAAAAATGTAATCTGACTTTTGATGCACAAAAACAAACATTACAATAAGTGCAACAAATTTGAAGATAATGGAACGAATCGTAATATAGGTATACTGTTCCAACGCCTTGTACATCCACTCCATACCAATCACATTAAATGCAATCGTAAGGCTTACGATAATATATAAGGCTCTTTCTTCTCTCAATCTTGGAACAAGCATTAAAGCAACCGCTAATGCTGTATACGAAATAACACTCATCACAAAATTGATAATCACCAGTTCCTGTGTCGTTCTGGTCAATTCTTCTTTATCATCTCGCACCTTTGCACAAGCGCGGATGCCGTATGTAGGGATGCCTAACTGTGCAAACATCGAAAAATAGGAAATCAATGATGTTGCAAATGAAACCTTTCCAGTTCCTTCCGGCAGCAAAATTCTGGAAACATACGGAAATGTTATCAGTGGGAAAATGAATGATGACATTGTTAGTATCACATTCATTATAAAATTTAATTTAATAGACTTGTTTTTTTTCATACTACACCTTTTGCTTCTATCTCGCGCTTACTTGTTATCAATATACTTCCGACATATAAAACATTTAACAGTTTATAAGGAACATTAGTAACGCTAAACAAAACCAAGAAAACAATTAGTAAGCTATATCCCCACCGCTCATATTTATTTCTAATCAATCCCAATATTGGCCATATTATAATTGACACTCCAGTTTGTGCCAATAGTATAAACAGCCCAGTAGACAAGCCGATACCCGTTCTATATACTGCCGAAGAAAAAGAATTATATATCGGTTTATAATTGTTAATTCCAACGCCCCAAATAGGCGAAGAGAAAAAGACACGCAAACAAGCGGACCAGTCATCACTTCTTATGTTATAAGAGGTTGACATTGTTTCCAATTTATAGCTCATAAGATAACTTACAGCATAAATTAAAAAGACGGCAAAGAATGGCAGCAGCGCTACACCGATTGCTCTCCATGATTTATGTGTTCTGTTATCACATATTTTTTGAAGCTCATATAGTCCGAGAATCAGAAGTATTACATTAGCACCAGTTGTTGAACCCGTAGTAAATATAGTAATAACAAGGATTGTGATGCGAGGTATACTGCATTTAGTTTTTCCAAGAACTTCCTTTGCCAAAGCTAAACATAGCACATAAGCAAACATTGGAGACTCTGGAAAGATGCTTGTATTTCTATATACTGTATGTCCCAACAAGATTTGCAACAAATAATTAGGAGTATATGTTTCAAAATACAAGTTAAAATACGAACCTACTGTACGGTCGCCGCCCCATTTATAGAAAGCAGTCGTTTTTCCTGGCAGTAGATTCATCACAGTTCCAAAAAAATAAAAGAACAGCGACACACTTGCCAAAACCACCACTATGTCACAGAACTTTTCAATTAAAGGCTTTCGCTCAGACTCATGATTACGTTTAACAGCCTGTAACATAACAACGAAGCCAATACCAACTGTAACTGTATTTTGTATTATAGTATATACTGATAAATTTCCCATTGACATGAGTGCAGCATATATAACACTTATAATCAGAAGGATAATTTCTTTTCTTTTTATCTTCAACTTACCACTATAAAGGATATAAACAATCATGAATATAACCCCTACATAAGTAAAGAAATCATCTCCCAAATTATCCTTTCTCAGCCAAATTGTGTTAATATCAAACACGAGGATCAATGTAATTAAATATTCCAGCAATCCAGCTATTTTACTTTTCCCAAATCTAAATGGCATCACATCCATCCTCCATCTATTCCCATATCTTTCCCTGCGATCCTTTTTTAGCGATTAGAAAGCTGCTTTTCAATATATTCCTCAAACTTTTTTCTCTGAGTAATAGAATCCAAGGTTCCAAGGAAAATCACTTTAGCTCTGATAAAGTCACCTTTAAGCAACTTCTGAAGTGCAACCTTAAAATTGTGAATGACCAATTTTTTTCTTTGCTTTTGACTTACAAAAAGTCCCTCATTGATGGTTGTATTACGATAATACTTTCGGAACATTTCTAATCGTTTTGTGTCGTTTTCCATCATAATATCCAATTTCTTTGCGTTGAATCTCTTGTGCAAAGCTACGCTAGCACCTACAAAATAGGCTGGTGCATAATACTTTGATATTCTCATGGTGTATTCCGAATCATCGCCCCATATAAAGTAGTCCTTACAAGGGAGTCCGCACTTCTTGATTGCATCATAGGGAACCAAAATGGAAACAAACGTTGCTCTTGAAATCTGAACGATGCCATCCGACAGATATTTATACCAGTGCGGATATCCATTTTTTGCAGGACGCATATCAATGGCAGGCACATTCATTGGCTCACCATCCGGTCCAATAATCGAGCTTGCCAAATATCCTATTTTCCCCTCGATTTTAGATCGGGCAGACATCAGCTTTCCTAAGCAATCTGTATACGGAATCGTATCATCATCCATAATCCAGACGTAATCACATTCCATATCTCTGCAAATCTTAATTCCCTCGTAAAACCCACCTGCACCGCCAAGGTTGGTTTCCATTCTGCGATAATCTATTACGTCTTTGTCATACTCTCCGCCTTTTATAAACAAATCGGCGGTTCCATCCGTGCTTGCGTTATCAATTAAAACAATCTTATGTACTTTATATGTCTGAGACAAAACTGCATTCAAGCATTCTTTCAGCAGTTTGATTCTATTATAAGTAACTATAACCGCAATAACTTTTTCCATCGTTTACGCAATCCTCATTTCTCTTCTACCAACTTTTTCACAACCGTAGCAGGTACTCCACACGCTACACACGCTGCCGGAACATCTTTCAGAACCACTGCTCCTGCTCCTACGATTGCATTGTCTCCTATCTCTACCCCCCCCCACTATTACTGCATTAGCTCCTATCTGAACGTTATTTCCAATAGTAGGAACACCACTCTGTCCTTTTCCGCCAATAACGACATTCGCTTGAATTCTGGCATTCTCACCAATTACCGCATTCTCATGGATAACCACACCGATTGCACGATGCGGAAAATACGCATTTTTACCGATTTTTGCAGTAAATGGAATATCACATGCAGGAAAAAAGATTCTGCTTACAAGCTTCAAAACAGCCGGGAGAACCGGAACGTGATGTTGAACCAGCCAATTTCCATATTTATAAATTGAATAATAATTCTTCAACATTTTATACCTCAAATCATCTTAGAACGTACCATCTTTTCTTTTTACTATAAATCTACCAAATGCCTTCAGAAGAATTATATTTTTTCCAACTCTGTACGGCTTTGCTGCCACTATTTCAAAATAGCACTTAATCGCTTCACCCACCTGTTTCGATTGAATGTACAGTCTCAGTTCATATTCTCTACGCGAAACAAGTACATCTTTATCGGTTGTCAATATATCTTTCTGCTTTTCATCGAGACGGTGCAATGCGTCCAATCTCTTCATCGTGTTTCCAGTAATGCGCTCTCCCTTATGGATATAATAATGAATGAGCGAATCCTCGGTATAGTCTATATCATAAATTTTGCTTATACGAAGCCATGTATCCCAATCCTGTGACGCTACCATTTTAGGGTCAAATCCCCCAACCTTCTCAAGTGCTTCGCTTTTCAGCAGAGGAAATGAACAGGAGCCTATAAAATTATCGCACGAGAGCTGCTTATATACAGATCCCCTATACGGTGTATGTCGATCAAATACGCATCTGGTGCTTCCATCTCCTTCATGAATGGTCGCATTGCAATAAACCAGTCCGATATTATTTTTGGACTTTCTAAACACATCCAACTGCTTTTCGATTTTATCTTTCACCCATTCATCATCGTCATCAAGAAAAGCGATATACTTGCCGTTGCTATTAGAGAATCCTGTATTTCGAGCTGCACAAGCACCCATATTTTTTTCATGCTGAATATATTTAACCCTGGAATCCGATATATTTTCGCAGTAATTTTTTACTTCATCTCGATATTCATATTCATTTGGGCTATCATCCACGATAATCAGTTCCAAATTCTCATGGGACTGATTCAACACACTATCAATAGCTGCTTTAATTTGAGACACACGACGTTTATATGTTGTAATAACAACACTTACCAATTCTTTTTCCATTCTATTCTCCAGATGTATTACTTTGTTTGAAGCACACCATCGTACAACTCCACCAATGAATTTTTCTTTGTTGCGATTTCAAACCCAGCCTTGGTTGCACAATCCTTAAATTCATCTCTTTGCAAATGAGGAGTTTCGCATATACGTTGCGCCCATACTTTTGGCGATTCATTCAAGCTGATATAATTCATATTAGGACTTATATTCACGTCCTTCGGCACATTTGTTGAGCTAAAACATGGAAGCCCTGCTATTTGTGCTTCAACAAACACCAAGCCAAGCCCCTCAAATTTCGATGGCATCAATAATACGTCCATTGCGGAATACAATTTATTCACATCATTTCGTGAGCCAAGCAATACGACTTTATCCTCAATTTTGTTCTTCTTTATGGTATTGAGAACAAGAGACTTTAGTTCACCATCACCTGCCCAAATCATCACAGCCGCAGGATTCAATTTTGCTATCTCCGAAAATACGCTTATTATAAATGCCGGATTTTTCGGTTCGGACATTCTTCCCACTACACCAACTACAAATTTATTTTCGATTCCAAGACTCTTTCGGAGCTGCATTCTTGCATCAGGATCAAAGTGATATTGTGAGGTATTCATCGCATTTGTTATAATCGCAAATGGTTTATTTCCGAACACTGATTTTCCCGCAGAATCTGAACAAGCAACATATTCATTTGCATCTGCTACGCAAGCAGTGTCATACAGTAATGATCTCATTCTTGCTTTCATAGAGGATGTTTCTCTCGGAGCATGGGTATGATATATCCGTCTACTCATTCCCATGCTTTTTGCAGCGTGCAAGGACATTACAGCATTTAACCCGCTGATATTAACGTGCAGTATATCATATCCCTTATTCAATACCGTTTTGATGTAACGATAATTTGAAATACTGGGTTTTCCTGTGTCATGCGGAAGTAGGTAAATCTTGCTATTATGTTTTTTTACAGTATCTACAAATGGAGAGTCTATATTTCTATTCAGCAGGAAATCAATCGTGTACCCTTGTTCTACTGTGTATTCGTAATATTTCATAATGCAGGAAGCAATCCCACTCCCTACGCGCAAATCCCTCATTTGAATGAGAATCTTTTTCTCCTGCATCCAGTTTCCTCCAAAAACTATTTTTTCAAACGCGCACCGCTCAACCTTTTTAGCGACTGCCTTCCATTAACCAAAATCCTTAGAATGCCATATGCTCTCTTTTTCAAAAAGAAAACAAAAATTCTTTGGCTTTGCGTGAGCGTTGTTCTATCAACTTTTTTCAGTGCAACATTATATGGGTATTTATCTAACGTCTGATTTAATTGCTCGTTTACAAGTTTCCGACTCATTCTATTTTCCGGGTGGAAATAAAATAGTCTCATACAAGAATATAACCGCGTTAGTACTCTTGCATAGTATGCTTTCCAATACTCTTCTGGCAACGAAAACTTTTTGATTATTCTTTCATAGTTTTCAAAAGCCACTTCGTTATAATACTGAGCTTTTTCATTGAATCTATTTGTTACGGATTCTTGCAAATATCGGTAATGATATAATGCACTATGGATATAATAAAATTTATCCGTCAACTGTAAACACTCGGCATTAAAAATTACATCCTGTCCTTTTCTCGCCTTTGGGTCAAACCACATCTCGTTATCTTTCAACAAGGACGCACGATACATTTTATTCCAAATCGTATTTGTTTCGTATTCATACGCTCTTCCGTTGACTGATAAGAAATTAAAAGGAGCAATTTTCAGATTATGTACCCATTCTTTGTCTAAAACTCCGCTACTGTCTTTTAGATATTTAACATTAGACTTTCCATCAAATTCCTGAACATAATCAAACCAGAATATATCGAAATCATTATACTTTTTTTGTGCGTTATACAATGTTGACACATGATTTGATTCAACCCAGTCATCTGGATCAACGAATGTTATCCATTCTGTTGAAGCTGCTTTTATTCCAGCATTTCTTGCGACTGACACGCCTGCATTTTCCTGATGAATAACGATAACACGCTCATCTTTCTGCGCATATTCATCACAAATATCACCACTTTGATCTGGTGATCCATCATCTACGGCTATAATCTGGAAATCCTTCATATCCTGCGCTAATAGACTGTCAAAGCATTCTCGCAGATAGCTTTCCTTTATTTTATATATGGGTATTATAATACTTAAAAAAGGTGTCATATACTTACCTTTCGTACTTTCGATTGATTACGTCATTATAGAAAGCAATGTATTTTTTCTTCATTACATCCGTGTTATAAATTTCAAGTACATCTTGATATGCACGTTCTGGAAGTTTTGAAGGGAAGTCTTTCATTGCTGCCTTTATGCGTTCCGCATATTCTTCAGCCGTATTGCATACATATCCGTTGACACCATCGTTAATAACGCTTTTATTACCCATCGTGTTACTAACAAGAATCAACTTTTTGATATACATATTCTCAATCAAGCTCATTGCAATAGCTTCACCAAGGCTACACAAAATGAACGCATCTGCGCCTTTGGCCATAGCCAAAGCTTCCTTCCGGGGTTTCCATCCGGTCACTTCGATGTTTGGAGCAGTCAGTTCATTTTCAAGTTCACCGTTACCAATCCAAATAAATTGCGCCTCTGGAACCAGTTCCGCAATTTTGTTAAAAAGCTGTGGCTGTTTCTGGACGCAAGCTCTTCCCAAGGTAAACACCGTAAACTTATCATTTTTTACAGGCTCAATTCCATCAAGAGATGCCGAAAGGTCTGCGAGATTGACTCCTGTTTCAACATAAGCCGTTCTCCTAGAAAACTTCTTTGCTTCCTCATCCTCACTCTCACAGCAAGTAAGTGTAAGTGCCTTGTTTCCCAGCACTTTTTCAGCAAATTTATAGATTTTGCTCTTTTTACCCGGCCCCATAAGAATATGTGCATACCCATGAGGTGTATAAACAACAGTGTTATTTTTACCCTTGTATGCAAGTCGTCCTAAACCACCTGCAACAGAAGAATGCAGATGAATTACATCTGGTTGCACATCTTTTTCAATTTGACGTAATTCTTTAATAGCTGCAATATCACTTTTTAAGTTGGTCAATCCTTTAACGCCAACATTTTCCATTTCAATCAAATGTACTCTTTGATCTAAAAAATCCGTATAGTTTTTGGGTGTCTGTGGTCTAAGCGAATATGCAAGGTAAACGTCAAACTCATCTACCATGTCATTGCAAAGCTGAGAAACGTATGTAAATACACCTCCACCAAAGGCCTCACAGACCATCAGTATTCTTTTCTTTTTCATTACGCTTCTCCCAACTCACTTGCACATTTATCCAATACAGCGGCAATGACCTGATCCATGTCATAGTACTTATATTCACCCAAGCGACCGCCAAAAATCACTTTACTTTCTGCCTCTGCCAGCTTTTTATACTCAGAATACAGTAAACTGTTCTTTGCATCATTGACAGGATAATACGGCTCATCCCCCGGTTTCCATTCGCTGCTATATTCGCGGCTGATAATAGTTTTTGGCAAATCATTCCCGTTTTCATCCTTGCCAAACTCAAACCACTTATGCTCGATGATTCGCGTCCAAGGTGTTTCACGATCTGTGTAGTTGACTGCAGCATTGCCTTGGAAACTGGGCTTATCGAGAATCTCATTTTCAAAACGAACAGAGCGGTACTCCAGTGTGCCCAGCTTATAGTCAAAGTAGGCATCGATGGGGCCGGTGTAGACAACCTTGTCGGCCAGTTCATCCAGCTCAGCCTTGTTTTCCAGATAGTCAGTATTCAGGCGCACCTCGATACCGTCCAGCAAGTTGGCAATCATCTTGGTGTAGCCGCCAATGGGAATGCCCTGATACAACGCATTGAAATAGTTGTTGTCAAAGGTCAAGCGCACGGGCAGGCGCTTGATGATGAAGGCAGGCAGATCCTTGCAGTCACGCCCCCACTGCTTCTCGGTGTAACCCTTGATGAGCTTCTCATAGATGTCACGACCCACGAGAGAGATGGCCTGCTCCTCCAGATTTTTCGGCTCACCAGTGATTTCCTTGCGCTGCTCCTCAATTTTTGCAGCGGCTTCCTCCGGTGTCACAACGCCCCACATCTTGTTGAAGGTATACATATTAAAAGGCAACGAATACAATTCACCCTTATAATTAGCGACCGGAGAATTTGTAAAGCGGTTGAACTCGGCAAACTGGGTGATGTAGTTCCAGACTTTTTTATTGTTGGTATGGAAGATATGCGCACCGTACTTATGGACATTGATACCCTCAATATTCTCTGTGTAAATATTGCCAGCAATGTTGGGACGCTTATCTACAACCAGAACAGATTTTCCATGCGCTTTAGCTTCATGTGCAAAAATGGCACCATACAGGCCGGAGCCAACTACCAAATAATCGTACATCTTAACTTTTCCTTTCCCTCACTTGCTTTTTTCAATTAGTCTCTCTGGAAAATATCTCTTGTGTAAACTTTCTCTTTCACATCATCCAGGCACTTGTCATAACGGTTTGCAATGATAGCGTTGCTCATCTCCTTGAACTTAGCCAAATCGTTGACCACAATACTACCAAAGAACGTCTCACCGTCTTTCAAGGTCGGCTCATAAATCACAACCGTTGCTCCCTTTGCTTTGATACGCTTCATAACACCCTGAATGGAGCTCTGACGGAAGTTATCGCTATTGCTCTTCATTGTCAGGCGGTAAACGCCGATGGTAACAGCTTTCTCCTTGTCCTCATCAAACTCATTCTCCGCATCGTAGCCGTAGTAGCCAGCCAGCTTCAAAACGCGGTCAGCAATGAAGTCTTTTCTTGTTCTGTTGCTCTCGACAATAGCTTCAATCAAATTCTCCGGTACATCGGCATAATTTGCCAGCAGCTGTTTAGTGTCCTTGGGGAGGCAATACCCGCCATATCCGAAGCTAGGATTGTTGTAGTGGCTACCAATACGAGGGTCAAGGCAAACACCATCAATAATCTGCTGGGTATCCAATCCCTTGCTCTCTGCATAGGTGTCCAGCTCATTGAAGTAGGCAACGCGCAGAGCCAGATATGTATTGGCGAACAACTTAACAGCCTCTGCCTCGGTGAAGCCCATGAACAGGGTGTCGATGTTCTCCTTAATAGCACCTTCCTGCAGCAGACCAGCAAACTCATGTGCAACCTCTACCAATCGCTCATCACTTAAATCAGTGCCAACGATGATACGAGAAGGATAAAGATTGTCGTACAGTGCTTTGCTTTCTCTTAAAAATTCCGGACTGAAGATGATGTTCTTGCTGCCGAACTTCTCACGCACAGATGCCGTGTAGCCCACAGGGATGGTGGACTTGATAACCATAATGGCATCCGGGTTATATTCCATAACCAGTTTGATCACAGCTTCGACTGCAGATGTGTCAAAGTGCTGGGTGTGGCTATCGTAGTTCGTAGGGGCCGCTATCACAACAAAGTCCGCATCAGAGTATGCAGCCTTTGCATCCAGAGTTGCGGTCAGGTTCAATTCTTTTTCTGCGAGATACTTCTCGATATAGTCATCCTGAATCGGAGACTTACGGTTGTTGATCATCTCAACCTTCTCCGGTACAATATCAACTGCCGTTACCTGGTGATGCTGAGAAAGCAGTGTAGCAATAGACAATCCAACATAACCAGTACCAGCAACAGCAATTTTGTAATTCTTCATAGTAATAATCCTCCGTTCCTTTTCGGAAATCTCTTCAAAAAACAATTTATATATATGTACACATCCTGTATTTCAGAATGGTATTTCTCTTTTGTTACTCAGCTCACACCGCTAAGTGTTGTTTCATGCTATCGTATCTTCTTGATCCTCAACTTACTTGATAGCACAACAACAAGCCTGTATACAGATTGCAGCAACAATCTATACGCAGGCTCGCCTTCGTACCTCCTTATTCTGTTTTCTGCTCTATCAGCTTTCGCTGTGGTGGGTTAAGTATAGAGTGCAACCAGAAGCCATTAGCACCTGAAATCACGCTGGCTGTAACGCACCATGACAGGCAAAAACAGGTTGAGGTGAAAAGGTCAAGCCGCGTAAACCCGCATGAAATCAGGCTTTTCTCTGGTTGCCCATATTATTTCACACTCCCCATGGATGGTAACCACCACCCTTTTGCCAAACATCTTCGGCAGCCATGAGAAGAAGGCCGGTCCCTCTGCATGGATGTGCACCACATCGTATTTTCCAAACGCACTGTAAAGTGCTGCAAAAGCCGAGGCGCTTACCGCTGCCAGGCCTTTCTTTTCTATCGTCGGGACACACTTCTGCCGGATTCCCTCATAGTTTGTGTTATCGATATCGTCATACTCTGCACCGCTCACATGATGCCCTGACCGGTTGTAGCAGGTCACCTGAAAGCCTTGCTGTGCCATCCGCGTGCACAGCTCCTTTACAACGATTTCTACGCCGCCCTCTCTCGACAATCGCTTCTGTCCAAATACCGCAATTCTAAGGTCTCTCTCCATCTCGTCTCTCCAACCGTTTTCCTTCCATGTACTATTTTTTATTCCCCACGCCCCAACAAACATACCTTAAACGTCTTAAAAATGATCTTCCAATCCACCCAGAAGCTGCGCTCCTTGACATACTTCACGTCCAGATCCATCCACTCTTCAAAGGAGAGGTCATTGCGGTGCGGGGCAATCTGCCAATAGCAACTCAGGCCGGGAGTCACATACAGACGCTGCTTTTCGTAGTCGCCGTACTGCTCCACCTCGCGGGGAAGTGCCGGGCGGGGACCGACAATGCTCATATCGCCCTTCAGAATGTTCCATAGCTGCGGCAGTTCATCGATACTGGTCTTGCGGATAAACTTGCCCACGCGAGTAATGCGCGGGTCGTCCTTGATTTTAAACACGGGACCATCCATCTCGTTCTGGTCCAGAAGGTCGTCCAGCTTTGCCTCTGCATTGGGGCACATAGAGCGGAACTTATAGAACTTGAAGGGCTTGCCGTTGCGGCCAATGCGCTCCTGACTAAAAACGGGTCCAGCAGACGGGTCATCCACCACAATGGCGATGGCCGTAGCCAGCATGACAGGCGACAGCACCACCAGTGCCACAGAAGATAAAATAATATCCTGCGTCCGACGCCCAATCCAGTACAGGCGATGGTCGCGCAGATTTTCCTTGCGGTTAACTTCAACTTCCTTATCGATTCCAACAGTATTCGTAGCCATTTTTTCTCCTCACATAAATCCTTGTCTATGCACTTCTTATCGTCATTCGTTTTATCGCAATTTTCAGAAATAGTGCCCTATCAACACGGCATATTTGCGATATGCAGTTTGCGGATGCTGCTTGCGCATTAAAAACACAAACTGCTATAAAGTAATCCCTTTAACTCACACCGTTCCCGCAAGCACCTTCCTTTTAGATAACCGTTCCTCTTTTCCTAAAACTGGCAGACCGTTATTCCTGATCTCCGGGTAAGCAAAAGCCCTCGGACGACAGCTTCGCCCAAGGTCATTTTAAATGCAATGTGGCCCTAATGAAAACCAGAACGTCATGCTACAGCTCAAGCGCCGCATGTGCATTGCTTCCAGTATGCAATATTTCACATTTTTGTAGAACCTCAACAAGCCCACTGGATTCACGTCCTTACCGCAATCAAGGCGTATCCTTCCATCTCAAAACGGAAGATACCAGTTCTTCTACGTGGCCGTCTGAATTCTCTTATTATTCTATCATGGTTATATCTGGGAATCAATAGAAATACGAGGAAATGTATCCATCCATGTTTTAGAAAAAAATGCGATTTAGCCAGAACTTTTTTGCACATTGCCCAGTTTCGCATGAAAGCACCAGATGAAATCATCGATGGACAAAATGTGTGGTCATATAGTTGTCCAAGGCGCTGGAGAGTGCAGTCAGGTGTGATAGCCGCTCCGATGTAATGACAGCCGTTAAATAGAACGCGCCCCTCGCACTGAAAAGCCGGTTTATGCCGTCACATTGATCAGGAGTTCTGACGAGGCATATCGCACAGTACTACATAATTTTTACTCTCTTCCCTGCTGCCACTATTATATATAGGTATAACTTGCATCCCGTCAATGCAGCTACCACCTGCTCTGGATCAGGCTATTTTTGCGCTAAAAAGGCCCCTGTCGATCACATTTCTGTGAAAGACAGAGGCCTTCTGCTGCTGGATTTTAATCAGGTCTGGGGAGATGGAACAACTTTCTCATTCTACTGGGTCAGTGTCCCCTTCCAGATTTTTAACTACCCCCGGGGTATCTGACGCGCTGAGCATCTGTTCTTGCTCCATACGGCGGCGCACAGCTTCCACCACATAGGCGGTCGCACTTTCTCCAGCTTGTTCTGCTGCCGCTTCAATCGCTTTTTTGCTCTGTGGACTGTCTATTCTCAAATTCAACACGAGCCGTTCATAGGTTTTTGCGTTGTACTTTGACCTGCTGGCTGTACTTGTTTTTCCGCCCATTCTAACACCAACTTTCTTTGGACTCTTAAAGGTATTATATCATAATCTTTTGTCTTTGCATACTATTCCCATTATGCATTTTGCACAGATATTTGCACTTTTCTTTGGTGATTATTCCATCTTGCATACTGTGCACAGTAGGTGTATACTCATGCCATCGGGAACACCGGTTCTCACATCCGACCATTCACCAACGATTTGAAGAGAGGTACACACATGAGTATCAACGTTTTACTGACCCTTGTCGAGCAGTACAAGGAGGCCGCCCAACTGATTGAAGCCGCACAGGCTGAACAGGAACAGCTGAAGATCCAGATCCGCGAGGCACTGGCTGAGCGCTCCACCAACTATCTGGAAGTAGGTTGCCACAAAGTTCGCCTGTCCGATTTCTCCAGCACCCGACTCGACAGCAAAGCCATCAAGGCCGTAGCCCCTGACCTGTACGACCAGTACAGCAAAACGGTCACCGGCACCCGCCTGAGCATCACCTGAAAAAGAAAAGCCCCATACAGCGCGCGCCGACCAAAGCTGACGTTGTATAGAGCCCAACACACCCGCCGGGGCGGGCTACACCAATATTATACCTGTCCCGGCCTTTTTTATCAAGAGAAAGGACCGAAAAATCATGAAACAGACTGTCAAAACCTCCCGCGCTGCTGGTCAGCTGGAAAAGATGTTCCGCGAGCTCAACAAGCACTACTTTGCAGGCAAGCTGCCCGAGCCCATCATCAGCCTGAAAAAGACCCCGTCCGCCTATGGTCATATCACCTGTTCCAAAGTTTGGCAGGCAGGCGG
>ENA-ORLY01002350-ORLY01002350.1-human-gut-metagenome-genome-assembly--contig:-NODE-2350-length-18370-cov-4.358279_pt1 | contig 18370 bp, 15 predicted proteins | sample MGYA00243071_ERZ508832 | MGnify/ENA primary metagenome ERZ508832 (study PRJEB26277, sample SAMN04329777) | human gut metagenome | biome: human-associated habitat | host: Homo sapiens | place: USA... | reverse complement strand
TTTCTGGCAAGTTCGTAGCGGTATTTACCATAGTCAATGATTTTGCATACCGGCGGCTTTGCCTGTGGGGCAATCTTTACTAAATCAAGCTCTGCCTCCTGAGCCTTGGCCATAGCTTCTCTTGCGGACATGATTCCAAGCTGTTCTCCGTCCGGACCAATTAAGCGTACCTCTTTGTCTCTGATTTGTTCGTTGATCATTAAATTGCTAATTGTTGTGCACCTCCATACCTGATAGATGATCTGTTCTATTCCAGTTTCTAACCCCTGGACTCTCATTCCCCTTCGCAGGAAATTCCTGCCTCATACATGACTTCCTGTTCTTATGCTTCCTCAAACATAAAAAAAGTGCGGACAGAATCCACACTTCTCCTATTACACCCGCGAACTAAGTCACGCGCTGCTGTGCAATATGAACCCGAGCCGCATCTAAATGTGCGCTGAGGTGAGAGTGAACTCTGCTTTCTTTTCATCACGTACTGTTGAATAATACCATGTCTTTTCTTGAAAGTCAAGATATTTTTCTTATTTTTTCACATATTTTTTATTCCAAATAATGTAAGGAGCAACAGGTATATTTTGAATAATTCCGGAAAAACTAAAAATGTTTCATAACACAATCATTACTATCAGGAGGCAAACTATGACTATTTTAAAATGTTCCGCAACAACCTGTGCCTACAACGAGGATATGCTCTGTTCCAGAGGCGAAATTGATATGATGGGGGAAAGTGCCCATAGTGCTGAAGAAACCTGCTGCGGCAGTTTTCGGGAAAAAGGCCAGGGTACTATGAACAGTGCAAAAAATGGCTGTGGCTGCGAAACCATCCAGATTGACTGTAAAGCCTGCGGCTGCACCTACAATGACAAGTGTAAATGTACTGCCGCTTCCATTAATGTAGATGGAAATGATGCCAGAAAATGTGATGAAACAAAGTGCAGCACTTTCCAGTGCGAATACTAAAAGCAGTAATTCAAATTTCCTGCTGCCGATAAAAAGGCCTCCGCACATACATGCGGAGGTCTTTTGTCTGCAATAAATTATCTGTTTCTTAAGAAATCCGGAATCTGGATGTCTTTCTTCTGAACAGTGCTGGATGGTGTCTTCGCTGTGAATGGTGTCGCATTCATAGTAGGCATGCTGAAGCTAGGCATGTTCAGGTTCACGCCGGCAGATGCTGTGGAAGCAGGTCTCTTGTTGGAAAATACGGAATTGCTTGCCTTGCTTCCAAATGGGTTGTTGGCCTGTGCATTGTCTGTAAGACCTGTAGCAATAACTGTGATTCTTGCATAATCAGCAACAGAGTCATCATACATAGCACCGAAGATGATGTTTGCATCCTCACCAGTAAGCTCCTGTACATAGCTTGCTGCATCGTTTGCATCCATAAGGGAGATATCACCGGAAATGTTGATGATAACATGTGTAGCACCCTTGATGGTAGTCTCAAGCAGCGGAGAAGAAACTGCCTGCTGAACAGCCTCCATAGCCTTGTCATCGCCTCTTGCCTCACCGATACCGATGTGAGCGATTCCCTTATCTGTCATAACAGTCTGTACATCAGCAAAGTCGAGGTTGATAAGAGCCGGCAGATTGATCAGGTCTGTGATGCCCTGAACGGCCTGCTGCAGAACCTCGTCTGCCTTTCTCAGTGCTTCCGGCATAGTAGTACGGCGGTCCACGATCTCCAGTAATTTATCATTCGGGATCACGATCAGTGTATCAACTGCTTTCTTCAGGTTCTCGATACCTGCAAGGGCATTGTTCATACGTGTCTTCGCTTCAAAACGGAAAGGCTTGGTCACAACACCTACAGTGAGGATACCCATTTCCTTCGCTGCTGCTGCGATAACCGGTGCAGCACCTGTACCGGTTCCACCGCCCATACCGCAGGTAACGAATACCATGTCAGCACCTTCGATGATCTGCTTTACTTCCTCAATGCTTTCTTCTGCTGCTTTCTGTCCAACCTCAGGCTGTGCTCCTGCACCAAGACCTTTGGTAATCTTCTCACCGATCTGAAGTACAGTTGGAGCTTTACACAGAGTCAGAGCCTGCTTATCTGTATTAACTCCTACAAACTCTACCCCGCCGATGGCTTCCTCAACCATTCTGTTGACTGCGTTATTTCCGGCGCCGCCTACTCCGATTACAATAATCTTTGCAGAGGATTCCGCCTCATTTGACATTATCTCTAACAATGTACTTCCTCCTTTATTTCTACCTTATATCCTTTATCTCTAATCTTAGTCAATATACATGATACCAGTGTCAAAAGATCAAAAAGCTGTTCATGCTTGCACGATAAGGCTTTTGAGCTTGGGACACGCCAAATATGAGAAAGCAGCGATTTACGTAGTAAATCAGCGGATTTCGAATATTTGAAGAATTGTGGGAGCAGCATAGCTGCGGAACAATCCGGGTATCAAATGAGTGGCAAAATTCATTTTGACACTCATCTCATATACATACCAAGCTGCATATAGCTATATCATATATTTTTTTTAGGAATTTATCAACCACTAATTTTGTTTTTTTACACTTTTTTCTCGAAAATTGAAAGATTACTCTTCATAATCGTCCTCTTCCTGGTCATCCCAGTTGGATTCTTCCGTATAATCTTCCTCGTCGCTGGTGTCATTTGGATTAGGACCTACGTAATTTCCATCCTTGTCAAGCTGTCCGTATCCGGTGTAGCTGCCGTCCTCCATATAGCCGCCCAGCCAGTCACCGTTTGCCGCAATGCTTTCCTCGGTAGGCTTTGGACCTACGTAATTCATATTGGCATCATACTCGCCCTCGCCGGTATAGTCCCCCTCTTCGTCATAGCCGCCGTGCCAGTTCGCGATCGCATTCTCATAGGCACTAGTGGTGTCAATACTCGTCGTGGTATCTTCCTCGTCCACTTCTCGCTCAAAGGTGATGAGCTTGGAAGAATCCGTTACATTCTCCATGTGAAGGATTCCTTTTTCCCCGGAAAGCTTTGGCAGGATCGCGCTTACCCGGATCATCTTGTCCTCCAGGTACTCGTCCTTTCCCAACATAACCTGCACATCGCCGTAGGTCAGGGTGATCTGATAGCTGCTGTCAAACTCTATGTGATCTGGGATCACGTCATTTTTCTGGAAAATGGTGGAAAGCGCCACTGCAGTAGTCAGAACCGAACTTCCCTTGATTGGAAGCTTCTCCCCCTGGATCACATGGCTTACCTGGATCCCGTCAAAAAAAGGAACCAGCTCGTCCCGTGTGTGGGAACTCTCAATAAAAATACCATTGCGGTCAAAATACACGTAGCTGTCCAGATAGGGAATGCATCCCACTGCCTTCTTCTCCCGGACACTGATGCAGATGCTGTTATGGGAAAGGCGGGTAATGTTAAAGCCCTCTACAAACGGCACATCCTCCACATCCACCCTGGAATGAAGAAGCACAGCAAGAACAGAGTTATCTGTAAATGCACCCTGCAGAGCCATGCTTTTTACTTCCTCATCGGAATAACGGGCAGTTCCCATTACTTCCACTTTGCTTACATGAAAATAAGAAAAGAAAAAAACAAGGCCTGCCAGCAAAACTGCTCCCAGGGTACAAAAAATCATTTTCTTATGTTTTTTGTCAATCAGATTCTTTTTGAATAATTTCATAATCCTGTTATTCCTGTATCCTTTTTACTGCCGCACCTAACTGCTCAAGATCCTGGCAAATATGCTCATATCCCCTTCGCACAAAAGAATAGCCTTCCAGAACCGTGGTTCCGGCCGCCACCAGTGCTGCCAGTATCAGCGCTGCACCGCCTCTTAATTCCTGTGCTCTTACAAAGGTGCCGGTAAGGGGCTTCCCGCCCTGGATCAGAGCGTCTCTTCCCAGAATCCGGATGTCTGCTCCCATACGCACCAGTTCCGGCGCTGCCTTGTAGCGGTCCTCAAAAATAGCTTCCCGAATAAGGCTTGTGCCTTCCACAGTGGCCAGAACCGCCATCAGAGGAGACTGCAGGTCTGTGGGAAAGCCCGGATATACGCCTGTTTCCAGAAATGCTACGGGGCTGTGAACATTTTTTCCATTGACTAACAGTTTACCACCGATGCCGCTATATTGTCCACCTATTTTCCGATATACTTCCAGAAAGGAATCAAGTTCCCCCTCCGGCGGACCGGTCAGGGTGATCTCACTTCTTGTAATGGCAGCCGCACAGATATAGGTTCCTGCCACAATCCGGTCCGGCGGCACCCAACTGCTGCCTCCCCTCAGGCCTTCCACTCCACTGACGCAGATTCGCCCGGTACCGTCCCCTGTAATCTGCGCGCCCATGGTACGAAGATAATGACAAAGCCAGCTGATTTCCGGCTCGCAGGCACAGTTTTCCAGAACCGTTTCTCCCTTTGCCAGCACTGCCCCCAGAATTCCCTGCTGGGTGGCTCCCACACTTCTTTTTGGAAAAGAGAACTCTGTTCCCTTCATTCTTTCACACTCTGCGCTTAACTGCCCTGCCACTTCCTGTATCCTGGCCCCAAGACTTTCCAGAACCAGAAGATGCATGTCAATGGGGCGTTTTCCGATCACGCATCCCCCCGGATAGCCAAGACTGCCTTTTTTATTTCTTCCAAGAAGTGCCCCCAGAAGGATCACAGAAGACCGCATTCTCCCTGTGAAGGAAAATGGGACCTCTGTTTTGTCCGCTTTGGTGCAGTCCAGATACAGATCGTGGTCCTCCCACCAGGTTACAGCCCCCAGATTCTGCAGGATTTCTTCCATGCAAAATACATCCGCAATTCTCGGACAGCCTTTCAGTACGCTCACTCCCCGGTGTAAAAGAGAAGCCGCCATCATAGGCAGCGCTGCATTTTTGGAGCCCTGTATCTGAACATTTCCCTTCAGCTTGTGTCCCCCTTCAATGAAAATCCGGTCATTCAAGCCATTCACTCCTAAAGGGCCTCTTACCTTTTATTGTATGCAGTTTTCTTAATCTGGTGATAAAATCAGACGTTACTGTTCACTCCGTTCACAGCAACGCGCTTCGCGATGCACAGAAATCATGCATTCGCATGATTTCGCGCCGCAATTCTCAGGTTTTCTGTGAACTTTGTTCACAAAAAACACCTCGCGGAACATTGCCAGTGAACAGTAACAATCAGACAGCTATTTCATTCCGCCGCGGCTTACGCTTAAGGCCAGCCCCATTTCCCCCAGAAGAAACACCACAGACGTTCCTCCGTAGCTTACAAAAGGAAGTGTAATTCCTGTATTGGGGATGGTGTTGGTCACAACCGCAATGTTCAGGATCACCTGGATCGCCATGTGACTCATAATGCCGCTGCAGATCAAAGTGCCTTCCAGATCCCGGCAGTGCAGGGCAATTACGCACAGCCTCCACAAAAGCAGTCCGAAGATCAGGATCAGAAAAGAAGCCCCTGCAAGCCCCTGTTCCTCACAGATAATGGAAAAAATCATATCATTCTGCGCCTCCGGCACGAACCCCAGCTTCTGAAGGCTGCTGCCAAATCCCCTGCCGAAGATTCCGCCGCTTCCAATGGCATAAAGCCCCTGTATGGTCTGGAAGCCTTTTTCGTATTTCTCAGGATTCCGCCAGATTGCCAGCCGTTCCAGCCGGTAGCTTTCCGCTGCCAGAAACACCGCGATCACCGCCACCCCGGCGGCTCCCATTCCAATAAACCTGGCATATCCAGGGTCTGATACAAAGATCAGCACCACGCCGATTCCAAGTATGATAATAGCAGTACTCAGGTTATTGGTGCCGACCAGTCCCACGATTGGAAGCAGGGTCATCATAGTCCTGCACATAAACCAGAAGCCAGCTGTCTTTTTTCTGCTCTTTTCGATCTGCCAAGTAAGGAACAGAATCACGCCGACCTTGGCAAACTCTGAGGGCTGAAAGGAAAGAGGCCCAAAATTCAGCCACCTCTTGGAACCGTTAATCTCCTGTCCCACCAGCAGAACCGCAGTGGAAAGTGCCATGGACAAAAGATAGGCAGCCGGTGCCAGCCCCACGAAAAAGCGGTAATCCATTTCCGCTACTATGTACATTGCCATAAGTCCAAGGGCAGTGGCAAAAAGCTGCTTTTTAAAATAATAGGCAGAGTCGCCGAAACGCACTCTGCCATTGTATTCACTGATGGAAAACAGCATGATCAGCCCGAATACTGCCAGAAGCAGCACCAGGATCAGAAGGACCATATCTGTTTTCATTTTTGGATTTTTCTCCCGGATCATAGCTTGCTCCTGCTGGCTGCCTTATTTAAGCATATGCCAGAGGATGAACACCTATGTCTGGGGATTTTTCCCCTATGTAAAAATAACCCAGGGAAATAGCTCCCTGGGTCAATATGCATTCTTACAGAGCTCTTACGAACTCCTTGAACATCTCGCCTCTCTGCTCATAGTTGTCAAACTGTCCCCAGCTTGCGCAGGCAGGAGATAACAGAACTGCGTCTCCGGCATTTGCCTTGTCTGCACACACCTGAACCGCTTCCTTTAAGTCCTCACAGAGGATAATATCATGGAAGCCGTTCTTCTCGGCTGCTGCCTTGATTTTCTCCTTGGTCTGACCGATGAGAACCAGGTATCTTACCTTACCGTCAAAGGCCTGAATCCACTCGTCATAGCTGGATTCCTTATCATAGCCGCCGCCGATCAGAAGTGTAGGACGGTTCATAGCCTGGATTCCCTTGATGGCTGCGTCCGGGTTAGTTCCCTTGGAATCGTTGTAGTAAGCGACACCATTCTTCTCTGTCACATACTCGATTCTGTGCTCAACAGCTGTAAATTCGCAGACGCTCTTACGGATGCTGTCCATATCAACGCCAGCGCAATAAGCCATGGCAACTGCTGCCATTACATTCTCAAAGTTATGAAGTCCAAGAAGCTTCAGGTCTCCTGTCTTCACTACCGGAATCTCTTCTGTCTTGGTGCGAAGAATGATCTGGTCTCCCTCAAGGAAAATACCCTGTTCCAGTCTTCTTGCGCTGGAGAAATATACGGTCTTCGGTACGATATGCTTACCAAACTCGCAGAGAACCTCATCCTCATAATTCAGTACGCACACATCCTCCGGGCCCTGGTTGCTGGTGATCAGCTCTTTCACACGGATGTACTCTGCCATGGTATGATGGCGGTTCAGATGATCCTCTGTAATGTTCAGAATGGCGCTTACCTTGGGAGCAAATTTGGAAATGGTCTCAAGCTGGAAGCTGCTGATCTCTGCAACTGTAATGGTGTTGTCTTTCATCTCCAATGCCTTGGAGGTGTATGGGGTACCGATATTTCCTACTACAAAAACAGACTCTCTTGCATCCTTCATGATCTTGCCAAGAAGAGCGGTTGTGGTTGTTTTGCCGTTGGTTCCAGTAATGGCAAGAACCTCTCCCTTTCCGGTCTCATAGGCGAGCTCAACCTCTCCCCATACAGGAAGTCCCTGCTCATAAAAGCCCTTCACGATCGGAAGGTCCGTAGGAACGCCAGGGCTTAACACAACCAGGTCAAGGCTGTCCTGAACCTCCTTTGGAAGCTCTCCTGCATAGATCTGAAGTTCATAATTGCCGCTTGTTTTATGTAATACGCTTTCTTTATCCAAGTCTGCTTTTCCGTCATAGAGAATTGGGCAGGCACCTACAGCACCCAGAAGGTCTGCTGCACCGATGCCGCTTTTGCCGGCTCCGAAAACCAGAACCTTTTTTCCTTTTAATTCCATAATAAAATTCCTCCTTAATGCCTTACAAAGCCAAAAGACCGATCAGGCACATGATGGCAGTCACAATGGTAAACACTGCAACTACGCGGGCTTCAGACCATCCGCAAAGCTCGAAATGGTGATGGATGGGAGCCATTTTGAAAATACGCTTGCCATGTGTAGCCTTGAAGTATGTTACCTGGATCATAACGGACAGTACCTCAACCAGGTAGATCAGTCCTACGATCAGGATAAACAGGGGCATCTGCAGCATATAGGCCACGCCAGCCACAAAGCCGCCAAGTGCCAGGGAACCAGTATCTCCCATAAATACGCTTGCCGGATATACGTTGTAAAGCAAAAATCCCATCAGTCCGCCGATAACCGCACAGGTAACCGGCTCAATTCCGGACTGTGTTCCAATGGATACCACGGTAAAGAACACTGCCACGATCAGGGTAACGCTTGTGGCAAGGCCATCAACACCGTCTGTGAAGTTCACGCCATTGACAGTTCCGATCACGGCAAAAAACAGAACCGGAACCGCAAGCCATCCAAGGTTCAGATAATGTCCGCCCCAGAACGGAATGCGCATAGTCAGGGATACATCGGTATATTTCAGCAGATAGAAGGTGAAAATACCGGTTACAACCACCTGAAGCAGGAACTTCTGCCAGGGAAGAAGTCCATCTGATCTGCGAAGCACTACCTTCAGGTAGTCATCCAGAAATCCGATCAGTCCGAAGCCTAATGTCAGGAACAGCACCGGAATGATCTTCGGGTAGTCTTTCACATAGAATAATGAAGTAATAATCGTGGATATCAGAAAAATCACGCCGCCCATAGTCGGGGTTCCGGCTTTCTTCAGATGGGACTGTACGCCCTCTGTACGCTCTGTCTGTCCCATTTTCAGTTTCCTAAGAAACGGAATGATGACAGGTCCTAATACTGCACTGATCGCAAAAGAAATCAGCACCGGGATCACAATATGAAATTCCATCCTCACACCTCTTTAACTCTTTCGTTTTTCATTTTTGTTTTTTGAAGCATCTTATAGTATAAAGCTTTTCCCCTTATTAATCAACCCATAGGTTGCTTTTCGACGATAAAACTGCTTCAAAAATGCTTTTGATCACAGGTGCCGCAATGGTTCCGCCGTAGTAAACGCCCTGTGGATCATGGATGATGCAAAGTCCCAGAATCTGTGGATTTTCTGCAGGCATAAAGCCAAGGAAGGAAGAAATGTACCGGTTGGCACTTCTGGGAAGCGTCTGGGATGTGGCGGTTTTGCCGCCCACTGTATAGCCCTCGATCTGAGCATTTCGCCCGGAGCCCTCTGACACTACTTTTTCCAGGATCTGCCGCACAGTTTCAGAGGTTTTCTCAGAGACGATGCCCTCTTCCACCGGATATTCCAGCTTCCTTCCGCTGAGGCCGTCAGCACTTAGCACTGACACTCCAAAATGGGGCGTGATCCGCCTTCCCCCGTTGATCAGGGAGCTTACGGTAGTGGCAAGCTGAATGGGCGTGATCTGAAAAGACTGGCCGAATGCCACTGTGGCCAGCTCTACATTTCCCATATTTTCCATTTTGTGCATAATGGTTCCTGCTTCTCCTGGAAGATCCACGCCTGTTTTCTTTTTCAGTCCAAATTGTTCGAAGTAATGATAGTAATTTTCCACGCCAAGACGCAGGCCTACCTCGATAAATACCGGGTTGCAGGAGTTCTGTGCCCCTTCCACAAAATTCTGGGAGCCGTGCCCCGTCCTTCTGGCACAGTGGATCCGGCGGTCATCCACTACCTTGTAGCCAGGACAGTAAAAGCGGTCATTTACAGAAACCACGCCAGCCTCCAGTCCTGCTGACATGGTGATGATTTTAAAGGTAGAACCCGGCTCATAGGTATCATTCAGACAGGGATTTCGCCACATCTGGTTCAGAAGGTCCTGTTTTTCCTGCTGGGTCATTCCTGTAGTATCCACATCTGTATTTAAAGTAAAGGGATCGTTCAGGTCAAATTCCGGCACATTGACGCAGGCATAGATTTCCCCGTTCTGAGGATTCATAAGCAGGATGGACACACGAGTGGCCTGCTTTTCTTCCATCACCTTAAGGGCAGCCTGCTGGGCGTACTGCTGGATATCAATATCCAGACTGATCTTCAGGTTTTCACCGGGGACCGGATCCTTTCTGCTTTCTCCAATCTGGTCTATTTCCACACCACGGGCATCTGTGGTGGTCAAAATTTTGCCATTTTCCCCTTTCAGAACCTCTTCATACTTTACCTCAAGCCCGATGATTCCCTGGTTATCCCCTCCTGTAAAACCCAGAACCTTGGAGGCCAGAGAGCCGTAGGGATAGTATCTTTTGTAGTCTTCGTCTACCTTCACGCCCTCAAGACCGTAATCCCGGATGGTATCTCCCACAGATTTCTCAACATTGGTTTTGATCCTTTCAATAGAAGATACCTTTTCCACTCTTTTTCGCACGGTTTCTGTGTCCATATCCAGTTCTTTTGACAGAATCTGGATCACCTTTTCCGGCTCCTTGATCTGGCTGTGTATGACAGAAATGGTGCAGACTGTCTTATTATCTGCCAGCACCCGCCCCTGGACATCCAGGATCTGGCCTCTTGCGGCTTTGATGTCCCTCTCTCTTTCATGAAGGTCCTGTGCTTTCTGGTAATAGTAATCTGACCGGAACCCCATCAGATAGACCAGCCGGCCGATCATTCCCAGCATCATGACTGCACATATGAGAAAGACCAGCCAGATTTTTTTCCTGTGAAAGGTCATGGCTTTTTTCATAAAAAAATCCCCCGACGGAAACTGTCACAATTAATATATGACAGTTCCCCGCGGGGGTATGTTTCATCTCTGCTCAATCAAGACCAGCTTCTTCGTTTGTAATGCCTTCGCTTTCCATGTTGTTATCCTGGATGGGATCTGTGGTATCTTCCGGCGGACCGGGGACGTTGGTATCGGAAACAGCCTCTGGCAGTGTCTCACCTGCAGAGCCTGTATAGGTATTGCTAGTTCCCTCAAGATTGTCGGATTTGATATACTCTCCGTTTTCATCCATCTTGTAGCTTCCATCGATGTTGAGAAGATAGCCGTTCTCGTCAATGCGGTTGCCGTCCCAGTCGATCAGGTTTCCATTTCCGTCTACAAGATTGCCGTTTTCATCGATCTGGCTATTAGACACATTGTTCGCATAACCGCTGAAATTCTCCCACAGCTCTGTCTCCGGAATGGTTCCGTCTGTGGATTCATCCGGCTGAATGTTCATATAAGGCAGCATCTCAGAAAGAATGGCCTGTGCCACGTACTGGGCATAAACACTGCTTGCCTGATCTTCCACGTTTGGCTCATCAATGACTACATAGATTACCACCTGGGGCTCCTCTACCGGGGCAAAACCAATGAAGGAAACTACATATTTGCCGTTTCCTCGCGGGAATTTCTCCGCAGTTCCGGTCTTACCGCCTGAGCTGTAGCCCTGCACCTTGGAGGTCATACTGGTACCCTGTTCCACACTGGCCTGCATGTAGCTGCGGATATCTGCAGAAATACTCTCGGAAATGGTCTGCTTCTGAAGGATCGGGCTGATGTTTTTCACTGTAGCACCGCTGGCATCCTTAATCTTGGTAACAAGATGGGGCTGATAGTAGTAGCCGCCATTGATCACAGAACACATGGCATTGATCTCCTGGATCATGGTGCAGCTGAATCCCTGACCAAAGGCAGAACATGCAAGCTCCGTCTCCTTCATGGTCTCAATGGTATGCATAATGCCGTAGCCTTCATTTGGAAGATCGATTCCGGTTCTGCTTCCGAAGTTGAAGGTGCTCTGGGCCTTCAAGAAATTCTCTGCGCCCATGGCTGCACCAATCTGCATCATGGCATCATTGCAGGAATTGGCAATTACCTCTGCAAGGGTCTCCATGCCATGACCGTAGATATTCGCACACTTGATGGTAGTCATATTTCCTTCCACACCAAAGTTCTGGAATCCATCGCAGTAGAATGTGTCGCTTGTGGAAATTTTGCCCTGCTCCAGAGCTGCTGCCATAACAATGGGCTTCACAACAGAACCCGGTTCATAAATATCTGTAACGCAGAAGTTGTTCCATCTGTCGCTTAAGATCGTCATGATCTCCGAATCACTCATGGCAGCCTGTTCTTCCTTTGTATACTGATCAGAAAGATCACGGGGATCGTTCAGGTCATAACGGTCTCCGCCATCCATTGCAAGGATTTCACCGTTATTAGGGTTCTCCACAATCACGCCGATGTTCTTGGCTCCTGTGGATTCCATAAAAGCATTCACCCATTTTTCCACAATTTGCTGAATGCCAAGATCCAGGCTGGTTTCCAGGTTGTTTCCATCCTTTGCCTCAATAATAGTCTGCTCCACATTGGAATCATCGTTGAGGTAGCCGTACTGGCGGCCATCGATTCCCACAAGGCTGCTGTTGTAATAGCCTTCCAGACCATAATCTGCCGAGTCCCTGGAATAGGTGAAGCCAAGTGTATCGCAGGCAAGCTCATTATAAGGATAAACTCTCTGGTAATCCTCCTCAAACCAGACGCCCTTCACATTCTGCCGTTCCTTAATTTCTGCTGCTGTAAGGCCTGTAGTATCGGAAAGGTCACAGTAATCCTCAAAGGCTTTCTGGTCATCCATACTGGCCGCCCTTTTGATCACCCAGTACTGGCTGTCCTTTGTTTCATCATCTGTCAGCGCCTTTCGGACAGCGGTCTCTTCCACTCCAAAAATATTTTCCAGTGCCCGGATCGTGGGCTCTATATAATCGGTCTCTGAGTTTATGGTCCTGCAGTCCAGAATTACATTGTATACCTTGTTGCTGGTTGCCAGAAGGTTTCCATTCCGGTCGTAGATACTGCCTCGCTTGGATGGTATGGTACGATTCTGGTATTTCTGCTGGGCCTGGCTTAATACCTGTTTCTTGTATTTTTCACCGCTGTGAAAATTGATATAGGTAATAACTCCCAATAAAACGACTAAAGCTCCCAATACGCATAAGAACAGTATTGACAGCTTATTTTTCATAGTGTGATTTATTTTTTTAATTGGTTTTTTCTTTGCTTTTCTTCCTGAAGTACTCAATCAAACACCTGCCTTCATTCCCTTACTTCCCGGTTACTTCCTGATACTGCCGGACAAAGCTGCCGCCCTCAGTTGTATAGGTCTCTGTCTGCTGGTTGCTTGGATATTTCATTCCCAGTCGTCCAATCGCGATCTTTCGTATTCTTTCAAGATCCTCGCTGGATGTTACCTGGCTTTCATATGCATCATTATCTTCCTTCAGCTCTGCTAACTGGGATTCTAAGGAAGCCACCTGGCTTCTTTTGCTTGTGCATTCTGTTTTCAGACGCAGATAATTGATGCTGCAAAATACAACTATAACGCCAAGCACGCCCAGAAATATGGCAAAATTCCGGTTCATGCTGTTGGCCTTGGCACGGTTTCGACGCGCTTCCCTGGAAAGAGACTTGCCCTGGCGGGTCAGTTCCTGACCTGGGCCAAGTGCAGGTCTTGCCTGTTTCTTTCTAACTGAATGCTCTGGCTGACGGTATTCCCTTTTTACAGGAATTTCCTGTACTTTACGCACAGTGTTGCCATCAACATACATGCTCTGTGAACTTCTTCTGGAAGTAGTATGTCTGCCTGTCTTCGCCATTTTTTACCCTTCTTTAAATCCTTCGCTCAAAAATTCTTAGTTTTGCGCTCTTAGAACGCGGATTTGTTTCCATTTCCTCATCACTGGGAAGAATCGGCTTCCTGGTGATCACTTTTCCTTTGGACTTCTTCCCGCACACGCAAACCGGAAAATCCGGCGGACAAGTACAGGGATTCTCATTCTTGCGGAAGATGGTCTTGACGATTCTGTCTTCCAGGGAATGGAACGTAATAATACAAAGCCTTCCCCCATCATCCAGAAGATCGATCATCCCGTCAAGGGAATCCCGAAGTACATCCAGCTCCTTGTTCAGCTCAATACGGATTGCCTGGAAGGTACGCTTGGCAGGATGTCCGCCTGCTGCCTGTATCTTCATAGGGATAGATTCCCGTATGATCTGTGTAAGCTGCCCTGTGGTGGTGATCGGGGCCTGCTGCCTTGCGGCAACAATATGTTTCGCTATATTCTTAGCAAATTTATCTTCACCGTAATCGCGTATAATGCGATATAGTTCTCTTTCTTCGTAACCGTTTACAATGTCACTGGCGGTCTGAGTCTGTCTCTGGTCCATACGCATGTCAAGAGGTGCATCTACCCGGTAGGTAAATCCACGTTCTTCATTGTCCAGCTGATATGAGGATACTCCCAGATCCAGCACAATACCATCTACCTTGTGAACTCCCCTTGCGGCGAGCTCCGGTACCATGTAACAATAATTGCTGCGAATGATTGTCACCTGATCAAAGGCGGCAAGTCGTTCACTCGCAGCAATTATCGCATCCTGGTCTTGATCTATACCAATAAATCTCCCCTTGGCAGAAAGTTTCCTGCATACCTCTATGGCATGTCCAGCGCCGCCCAAAGTGCCATCCACATAGATTCCATCCGGCTTGATGTTAAGCCCGCCAACGGTCTCGTCCAGTAATACAGATTTGTGTTTAAATTCCATTTCCGTCTCCTGTTGGATTTCTGCTTGTTTTATGCTCAGATAACGATACCGATGCTTTCCATGCTCTCTGCAATGCTGTCCATATCGTCAAAATTGCAATTCTCGCTCCATTTCTCCTTGCTCCAGACCTCAACTCTGTTCAAGTTGCCTGTCAGGACCACGTCCTTCTCCAGACCAGCGAACTCACGTAACGTCTGAGGTACGAGAATTCTCCCCTGCTTGTCCAGTTCACACATGGTAGCTCCAGCTACAAAGAATCGCGAAAAGGCTCTAGCGTTTTTGTTTGTAAGTGGTAATGCTCTGAGCTTCTCTTCAAAGGCTTCCCATTCATCCATAGGATAAATAAAAAGGCAACCATCAAGTCCCTTGGTCAGTACAAATTCTTCTCCTAAGAGTTCCCTGAACTTAGCCGGGATAATCAAACGCCCCTTCGCGTCGATTATATGATTGTATTCTCCCATGAACATAGAAACTCACCTACTCTCGTGAAATACGATTCTCCCCTTCGTATTTCATGATGGGAAACAAATGGAAGTTCTGCCACTTCGTCCCCATTTGTCACCACTTTTCTCCACTTCCTACCACTTATGCGTTTATTCTAACCCATTTGCTTCTAAATTACAAGTGGCAAATTATGAAATCTATTACATAATTGTGTTACAAAGTCCTTACAAACACAGAAAAAACGCCGCTTTGATGAGTCATTCACCAAAGCGGCGCTTCGCCTTCCATCCCTTTTTGGAATGGTCATAATATTTCATTCAGCCCGGCAAGATCGTGATATCTGGCGATCATACCGTCAATTTTTCTGCTCATTGGCAGGTTTTTTCGCAAATCTGCGCGGCTTGCTATACAGCCACTCATCATCTTCTGAAAGTGATGGATCCGCTGCAGAAGCAGCTTCTGTTCCATCAGGTGCAGCAGTCTCTTCCACCTCTTCATAGGCGGAATCGTCTTTTTGTAAGCTGCCGTCTTCCTGAAGTGCTTCCTCAGATACGGCTTCATCGCCTTCATTTTCTTCGTATTCTTCCGAAGCTGTTTCTTCAGTCTCAGCGTCTTCGCCAGCAACTGCTTCCTGATTTTCAGAGACTTCTTCATAACCATCCTTTGCAGCTTCTTCCATCTGGTCAGAAGCTGATCCGGCAGTCTCTTCTTCCTTTGGATCATCCTGAGTGCTTTCTTCTTCCTGGCTTTCATAGACCGGAACACTGCCGGAATATGCTTCCGGGACACTGCCTTTCTTTTCATCTGCAAAAGCCCGCTCAAGCTTAAGCCTGTCTCTGTATTCTTCCGCTTCAGCCTGTCTGGCCGCCATCTCCTGTGCTTCATAATCCTGTTCTCTCCTGCGTCTGCGCCTTGCAGCTCTCTTCTTCGCCATAGAGCTCTCCACAGTTACCACTACCGCACATATGAGAAACAGTGCCGCTGAGATCACCTGGCAAATTCCGATGGAAGTTCCGGGAATAGTCAGCTTGTCTGTTCTCAGATATTCCAGAATGAATCTGCCAAGTCCGTATCCAGCCAGATATCTTAAGAATACCTCTCCATGAAAACGTTTCTTTCTTTTCCACACAAGCATGAGCAGAAACAAAAGCAGGCACCACAGACTTTCGTAAAGAAAGACCGGATGAACCTGAATATAGGAAACGCCTCCTATGGTCTCAAGATTCTCCCTCATAACGGATGTGACTTCACTGGAACGCACAGCGGATAAAGGAAGCTGCATTGCAAATATGCTGTTGGTATATTCACCGAAGGATTCCCGGTTAAAGAAATCCCCCCACCTTCCTATTATCTGCGCGATCACCAGTCCCATACAGGCAGTATCTGCCATCTGCATGAAGGCCTTTTTGCGGATGGCACAGTAGATGGCTGCGCCCAGCATGCCGCCGAACAGCCCGCCGTAAAAAGCAAGGCCGCCGCCTCTTAAATTAAAGATCTGATTCACATTTCCTTTATAAAGATTCCAGGAAAAACATACATAAAGTGCTCTTGCACCGATCACTCCCGTCACCAGTGAGAGGATCATCATTTCCAGGTAATCATCTTCTTTTTCTCCGCATCTTCTTGCCTCAAGGACTATAAATCCCAGTCCCAGAAGCATTCCGGCTGCAATCAGAAGACCGAAGAAGGTAATTTCAAATCCAAATATGCGAATGGATTTTCCCACATAATCCAGGTTGATCCCCAGATTTGGAAACTGAATTGACATTTATTATCCCTCTGTCTCTTTCGGTTGGATCGCATTGATCATTATACGTTAAAGCGGAATAAGATTACATCGCCGTCCTGTACCACGTAATCCTTACCTTCCATTCTCACAAGGCCTTTCTCTCTTGCACCTGCATAGGAGCCGCAATCCAGAAGATCCTGATAATTCACTACCTCAGCCTTAATGAATCCTCTCTCGAAATCAGAGTGGATCTTACCAGCTGCCTGAGGTGCCTTGGTTCCAATCTTGATGGTCCATGCTCTTGTCTCATCTTCACCGGAAGTAAGGAAGCTCATCAGGCCAAGAAGATGGTAGCTTGCTTTTACCAGCTTCTCAAGGCCGGACTCCTTAAGACCAAGATCCTCTAAGAACATTTTTCTCTCATCCTCATCCAGCTCGGAAATCTCTTCCTCGATCTGGGCACAGATCACGAAAATCTCGCTGTTCTGCTCTGCTGCATACTTTCTTACAGCCTGAACATGAGCATTGTCAGCTCCGTCGTTTGCAAGGTCATCCTCTGCAACATTGGCTGCATAAATCACTGGCTTCTGGGTGAGCAGGTTATAGGTTCCCATCCATGCTTCCTCATCCTCATTCTCAAGCTCCATGGTAATTGCCATCTTGCCGTCTTCCAGCCATTTCTTAATCTTCTGAAGGAAGTCAAGCTCCTTGGCCGCTTCCTTATCCATACGTGCGGTCTTGGTAACCTTGGCAATTCTTCTCTCCAGGATCTCAAGGTCAGAAAAGATCAGCTCCAGATTAATGGTCTCAATGTCACGGATTGGATCAATGCTTCCGTCTACGTGGATTACATTGGTATCCTCAAAGCAGCGTACTACATGTACGATTGCGTCTACTTCACGGATATTTGCAAGGAACTGGTTTCCAAGACCTTCGCCCTTGGAGGCGCCTTTTACAAGTCCGGCAATATCAACAAACTCGATGACTGCAGGTGTTACCTTCTTGGAATGATAGAAATCTCCAAGCAGAGCCAGTCTCTCATCCGGTACAGTAACAACGCCCACGTTAGGGTCAATGGTACAGAATGGATAGTTAGCCGATTCTGCTCCAGCGTTTGTCAGTGCATTAAAAAGTGTTGATTTGCCTACGTTAGGCAATCCTACCATACCTAGTTTCATATATTTTTTGTCCTTTCCAAATAGAAATCAAGTTAATTAAAATGGAATGCCCTCTCCAAAATCAGAATCTTCATTTTCATCTTCGTCATCTTTGCCATAAGCATTCATACTGTCATAATTATCACAGCAAACTTTTACGCCTTTTTTGATTGGAGCAAAAACAAATCCAACTATTGCACCCAGCAAAAACATAGAGAACATTTTCCAAAAACAATCATTATTCTTCTTTGTTTCAACATTATTATTCATAATTAAACACTCCTATTATTCACCAAACATCTCTTTAGACAGTTTACCTAACATCTCGCAACCCTTAACAAGCTGTTCATCAGTTGGAGTAGAAAAATTCATTCTGAATGAAGTTGTCTTATCTGTTTCATTAACCATAAACGCTGTTCCAGGAACAAGTGCAACTTTATATTCCTGCACTGCCTTATTGCAAAATGCCATCATATCACAGTCTTCTGGAAGTGTGCACCAAATGAATAAACCACCCTCTGGTTTTTCAAATTTAATTTTACTTGAGAAATTCTTTTCCATTTCAGAAATCATTAAATTACATTTGTGCTTATAAATTGCACGAAGAGTAATCAAATGCTGATCCATATTACACTGTTCTAAAAATTTTGAAGCAAGAACTTGTGCCCAAATATTTGTATGAACATCTGAAACCTGTTTGCAAACG
>ENA-ORLY01002346-ORLY01002346.1-human-gut-metagenome-genome-assembly--contig:-NODE-2346-length-18388-cov-3.341926_pt1 | contig 18388 bp, 17 predicted proteins | sample MGYA00243071_ERZ508832 | MGnify/ENA primary metagenome ERZ508832 (study PRJEB26277, sample SAMN04329777) | human gut metagenome | biome: human-associated habitat | host: Homo sapiens | place: USA... | reverse complement strand
TGTATTTGCCTATGAATATCACACAAACTATAAAACCAATATCCTACATTTGCTAAAACCGCAACAATAAATGGGACAAGCGGATTAGCATTCAATCTTAACAAAAGATAGCTTATAGGTAATATCGCCAACGTGAACATTCTACCATATACTTGACTGTTTTTTATATGTCCAGTTGCATTTGCCGCCATCCATAGAGGTGGTATAAATACTCCTATCAAGGATTCACACAGAACAAGACGAGTGAATGATATAGTATGGCTTGGAACCTCACCTAACCAAACCTCCAGTATAAACTCTATCTCAACCATTACAGGTATAGCTATCAAGGCCGCTAAGAAATAAGCATATTTAGAGCTTTTCTCAATTAGTGTCACCATGTATTCACAATCACCGGAAGCATATGATTTAATTATTTGAGGTTTAACCGCTGTCATCATATTCTCAGTAAAACGTGTAACAACTGCGCTTACTTGCACAGAAACCGCTCGTGCCGCATTTACAGCGGGACCAAAGAATATATTTAAAAGGATATTTGTTCCTTGTACACCTGCAGACCAAGCGAAACAGCCAAATAAATTTTGACCTATAAACTTTGACATCTCTGCGACCAAACTATAATTCCAATAAAACCTAAATTTACATTCGGTAAATGACCTTACACTATATATCGCATAAATTAGCCAGACGAAGACAGAAACTATAGCCATAAGCAAACCATACAATATCAACGAATCGATTGTTCCAAAAGCTTCAAGCAAATAGACTATGAATAATCGAGCACAAGCCTCAAAAAGACCAAGATAGGCATATATATTCATTCGCTCATGCGCAACTATAGCCCCCATTAATGGGACTTGATTAATAGCGGAAAGTATGGAGATCAATGAAAAATGATATACCCAAACGGCAGCACCTAACCTCTCTGGAGGTATCACTAACTTATTGTATACAAACCAAAGTCCCAATGTTTCACCAAACAGCAATAATAATACGGATAACAGCCACATGAGGGTTAGGCTCTGTCTAAAAGCACATCCTGTCTCCATTAAGTCTTGTTTTCCCAAACCTATATTCATATATCGTTGGGTAACATTAGATAAACTAGAAATAAAAAAGCTCATGATGGAAACTACCCCTCCCACCACATTATAAATGCCGAAATCCTCTACACCCAAAACCCTCAACACGACCCGACTGGTGTACAGCGTCACCCCCATAATCAGAAGCATGCGCATGTAGAGGAACAACGTGTTCTTAGCTATTCGCTTATTGTTTTCGGAATTTGCAGACATAAAATCGTAATCGAACAATCCAAAGCACACACTTTATTAAGACACACCAGACAATGCAGAGAATAATATTTCATGACTTAAGAGCAATTAAAGCACATATTTTTTTATGTATTTTACAACAAAATGCAATATACAACCCAATAATACACTAGAAATCACATACACTACAAAAGCAAAAAAAGGATTATCTATAATACGCATTAAGGAATAACGTCCTTCACTAACAACCTCAAACATCAAATATATCTCAAAACTAATAAAAAAACAAAAATGAAACATATTTATTAGGAACAGATTTTTTACATTGAAATGATAATCATCCACAAAATAAAGGAATGCAAACATTAAAATCAGAAATGGATAATATGTAACTGAAAGTTTAAAAAATCTTTGTTTCAGAAAAGACATATCATATTCCATCCGGCTATTATTATTCCATACAATACCAAATAGCATACCAGACATTGCGATAAACAATGTTACAAAGACACCTCCGAAATAATGTCCTAAAAATGAAATTGAATTATAATTATGACAAAAATGGCATAGCAATATACCGGTAATAGCAAGAGCCCTTAAATAGTCGAAGGCAACAATACGTTCTCTCATCTCTCTATTAATAAATCATTTAAATATTATGCAAACTCAATACAAGGCGTACACTCTAGGGGAGGCTCTTTGCAGTACCCTAAACCTAGTCATATTAACAATCAATTTTGATTTTAACATTATCTGTGTCCAATGTAATGTTATTAGGAACTTTATTCACATAATTCCTACACCCATTATCAGATCACACCGTGGTCTCACCAATGTACAAGCTATTTCCAAAGCATACTCAACCGAGAAATCCCTGTTACCTTATCATGTAAAGGTGGTTTACCAGTACAGGTAATAGTGATTTATCTGTACTGGTAATAGCGATTTACCAAATATGTCAGATCTCATCCGGGCTCTCGCTATCGCCACCGCCATCAGCAGGCTTTCCGCCCACCCAAATTTGCGTACTTACGCTACGAGGCGTTTTCAGTATGTGACCCGCACTACCATACTGCGTCGTCACAGTCAGCGTGTACTCACCTTCCGCCAAATCAGCCGGCAGGAGCAACGTGAGCGAAGAAGGGTTGTTGATGGTGATCTGGTCGTCCGTCAGTTTCGTGGTGGCACCTTTGGAGTCGGTCAGCGTAACACCTACCGACTCGTGGTCGCCAACCACTTTCAACATCGCCCCTCGGACGAAGAAGTTGTGACCCGCAGTGGCGCTGCCGTCTTTCAAGCCCGTCTTACGATCCTCGGTCTCCAGGATGTACATGATGTTAGACTTCTCGCCGAGGATCTCCACCACGGTCTTGGCGATCGCCTCGCGCAGAGCCTTGTCTTGCGTGAAAGAGACGTAGATGGAATTATTCTCCTTGTTCCAAACGCCGCCCTCAACCACGCCTTTCAACTGGGGGACGGCACGGAACAGACCCGTGTTCACGCTATAGCCGTTTAAGATCAAGTCCATTACTATCCGATGGTAGAGGGTCACAGAGTGACGCATCGTCTCCGGGCGTAGACCGGTGTCTTGCTTGTACATCTCCTCCAACACATCATCCAAAGTTAAACTTCCGGCCGAGGCCAGTAACAAGATCTTGTCCGTCTTGTTGTCGGTGGTCACCGCATTATCGATGAGCCAGCCTTTCAATACTTTCTTCATGGTATTTTGATTTATAGGAAGGACGGAATTGCCCTTCCCGGCTTTCCTTGTCTAGAACCTCTTGTCGAATGCCGATTCCCTCTTCTGCCGATTCCGGGCGATCAGCCAATCGATCACCAAGTGAAGAACCGTCCATAGAGACAGGTTTAAAAATAATATACAATTGACATTCAAATGATTATCCAATACAATATTCAATGCGATAAAGAAAACGGACACGCAAATGATCGTCACCATCACCATCCGCACCCGCATACCCGTGCGCAACAACTTATGATGGAAATGGTTCTTGTCCGGCAAGAACGGGTTCTTGTGCTCACGAAGGCGGCGCAGCACCACACGTACCACGTCCAGCAACGGTACCAAGACCGTGGAAAAGGCAATCACCAAATAAGGATTCGAACGCTCCGTAGAGGTACTATTCGATACACATAAATGAATGATCAGGAAACTGATCACGTAGCCCAACGTCAAACTCCCAGCATCGCCCATGAAGAGCTTATGCCCGCAGTTGGCATTGCCAAAGACATTGTAGCACCAGAAAGGCATGAGGATTCCCAGCGTACAGATAGCGAGCAAGGCATAAACACATTGATCTTGAATGAAAAAGAACACGCTCAAGACCGATAAAGCGATACAGCACAAACCGGAGGCCAGACCATCGATCCCGTCAATCAGGTTGATAGCGTTTGTCACATAAACCACGGCGAAAACCGTGACTGGCACACCCAGCAAGGCCGGGACCGAATAGATCCCGAATAGGCCTCCCAGCGTATCGAGCCAATTGCCGGACAACACCAGCAGGAGGGCCGACACGACTTGTACGATGAACTTGTAGCGGTAACCCACCCCGACCAAGTCATCGCAGACACCCACCAGATAAAGAAGTGTCATGCCCACGAACAAGAAAAGATACTCATGGAGCATCTCGATCGAGAAGCTAGACAGATCCGAGGGCCACAGATAAAGGCGAAAGCCTATCACCAAGGCAAACGACATCAAGACCACGGGAAAAAACGACAGGCCACCCAAGCGGGGAACTGGGGTCGTGTGTACCTTTCGAGAATCCGGGACATCATACAGTCTTTTCTTGTGGGAGATCACCAAGATCCTCGGGATGATCACCATGCCCAAAGACACGGAGATCAGATATCCGGACAGTAATAACAATAATAGAATTTGCACCTCACTCATACGATCTCACTTAATGAAGGCAACCCCTTCACCTCGCCGGCATGCCACGCTTGGTAGTCCTCATGGGAGAGTTGGGATGCTGTTAATAATTTGTAATCTATGTCGTCTCTTCGCAAGATGTGCTTGCGGGCATACGAGCGGAGCGAACGATCCGTAACGGACACCATCACCACAGGAAAAGGGTAGCCGAGCAAACGCATTGGCGTAATCTCGCTGTCCGGGAACACATGGCGCAACTGATAGGCCGAGCGCTCAAATGCCACCCAGTAAGGACCCGTGCAATACAGGTGAATCGAGTTTTGGTTCGCACGCTCGCGGTTCATGATATCATTTAAATGCTCGTTCAGCAACCGCACCAAACGAACGCCGGAAGGAAGGGAAGACATTTCTTTTTGATTTATGATTTATGATTTAAACTGTCAACTGTCACTTGTCTACTGTTAACTTATTTCATGGTTGAGCCACCCGTCGTAATCGTCCAACCGGCGGATCAAGGATAACTTGCTTTTCTTGGGCGAGGACTCACCTCGCCAAGGATCCACCACCTCATGCGCCATCTGCCGGTAAAGGGCGCTGTCCGTGCAACCGTAGAGCGTCACAAGCAACAAAGCACGGGATTGCGGAGCTTTCAACACCGGAAGCATACCACGCATCGTGTCATGCAAACGTGTGAACTCCTCCTCATCGCCCAACATCTTGTAGGCAGAAAGAAGCAATGAGTAGATCTTGCAACGCATCACGTCCGTCTCCGCACGGAGCGAACCGTAGGATCTCAACACCTCACGGGCCAAGCGGGTATCCTCCTCTGATACGCTGCCGGAGGCATGGTAACGTCCCAAGGCATCGTGCAAACCCTCCCGCAGACGGTCGTTATCCAGATGGGTATAGACGTGCTTACCCTTTGTGTTCAGCTCGATCAGCTCATACTCGCCCGGCTTCACCTCCAACAAGGGGACCCACATGCAATCGAGGATACGAGCCATCACATCTTTATGACCGCCACCCGGCTGGATCACCACCTCCGCCTCCATACCGGTAAAATAACCGGACGTGATACGCACACGGTCTCCCTTCAGCAAGCGGTCGCTGTCCGGTACGTACACCGGAAGCTCGTTGGAATAAGATTCCGCCACCCAACGTAAATTCCCCATCTCGTCATCCGACAGATAAGGGAAATGAGTCATGCCTCCGGAAGAGACCCGGGGAAGGAAATTGTATAGGGGAAGCGTGCGCTTCATCTGGAAGATCTCCTCAACCGAGGACCGGACAAACACGTAGTTGAACAGCAGGGGCCGTTTCGTGTTGACCATCTTTCCGTCCACCTTCCTCACCTCCACATAGGAGGGGGCGAAATACTCGAACAACGTCTCCCCACGACGCTTGCGCCGGGAAAGCTCGGCATCCAAGCTTTTAGCGGGGCTGATCCTGTCGCGTCGTGCCACACCCGTAGTAGGAAGCGTGAGCACGTACCAGCGTACAGTCTTCAGGTCATGACGCTTGCCAACCCGCGCCGTACCCCTCTCCGAGCAACCGTCTCTCAAAACATTCATCATTATGATTATCTTTTCCTAAGATTATAGCAGGATCTCCACTCAAGCCTCACGACAATTCAAAGCCCTACCAAGAGCACCATATTTACTCCTGATAAACAACACTTTATGTCTTTAAAAATGGCTTTTCTGAAAATCACCATCGCTTGAAATATTAAGCTACTTGGGAAGTAGATTAAAAGGTTGGAAAATGGTTATTACCCAGTTGTAGAGACGGAGCGTGCTCCGTCTCCCACCGTCTGACAGTAATTTAGAATACCATTTTGAGGGGATGAGACGGGGCACGCCCCGTCTCTACAAGAATGTATGTTCGATTTTTAGAAGGGACGTGATGATGTAGGAAATACGAGATCATTTCGTCTCTATTGCCATGTCTATACACTAGGAATAAGAACGAAGATTTAAGGAGAATCAAGGCCGGAGCACAAACTAAAACTAATGATTGCTTGTTATTTGCTATTTTTTGCTACATTTGCACCGTGAAATGAACGCTACTCCCCAAGTAGCCTCAACCCACCTCTGGCATATAATTATATACATTCTCAAAGCAAGACTTATTTACCACCGTCATTTTCTCCAACGAGAAACTTCTTAGATAAATCTGGGTTGTCTTGATGGATTTATGGCCTAATAACTCGCTGATCATCTCTATGGGGACATTTTGTTCCTTCAATGCCATGGCAAAAGAATGACGGATCGTGTAGGAAGTCACATCCGAGACTATTCCGGCAACCTCTTTCAACGTCTTCAAGTTCCGGTTAAACCGGGACAAGGCCGCATTGTACTCGAGATATTCCTCATGGCCGTTCTTCGTCCCACTTAAAAAGGGAAATAAATAACCGGAGCCTCCACCCCTCTCACCTGCCAGCTCCTTATACATAGCCTCCGCCGTATCCAAGACCTCCAACCGCATAGAGGTCCCGGTCTTCTGGCGATTGTAATCCAATATGCCGTTCTTGATATTACCTCTATTCAAATGGGCGAAATCAACGAACGACATCCCCCCATATTGAAACATCAAGCAAAGCGTCAGCTGTGTCTTCCTCAACTTCTCTCCTTTTACCGGGACAGTCATCAGGCGATTCAAATCACCCAGAGGCAAGGATTTCTTGCGCTGGCTTTCCACACCCGTAAAAACCCCCTTGAATAATGAAGGGATAAACGCCGCCTCGCCATTCTCCACCGCCTTGTTATAGATACAACGCAAACGGCGGATATACGTGGAGACCGTATTACGCATGCAGCCTTTCTCCAACAAATAAGCCTCGTACCGGCGAAGAGTATCCTTATTTATATATGTATATGGGATACGATCCGTCCCGCTATACCGTATAAAAGAGTTCATCGCATCCTGATAACTTTTCGCCGAGGAATACCGTCCTTCCTTTTGTAACAGACTTATATACTCTCGCATCCCTTCCACCAAATCTTTCTCATCCATATCTCTCTATTTTAAATTCCAACTGAAAACAAACACGCAAAGTTAGACATCTTGACGATTACTAACTCTCAAACAAGCATTTACAATTAAAACATCTTCATATATTTTTTTCACTGTAAAGAGTCATTTATTTCATAGTTATGACTTTTTATTTCATAGTTATGACTTTTTATTTCATAGTTATGACTTTTCCAAATCATAACTATGAAATTTTCAATACAAAAAAACATATAAAAACGTGGATCTAAATCTATCGTCCGGAAATGCCACAACTACGAATTTCTCACTTCAGACAGGATAGAAATTTCAAATTAAAAGTTAAAGCACAGATTGTCGAAAAAATAAAAATCCTAAAATATGAACGTTTTCAAACTTTTTAGAGGCTCTCTATGTTTATTATGAGATAAAAATAAAAACCTATGCGATTTAAACTAATAGGCCTCATCTGTCTTATAATGCAGTGTAATTTATCTTGCACTCAACACATTATAAACAAAGAAACCGTCCAGACTTTGGATTTACACCGCTATATGGGGAAATGGTTTGAAATAGCACGCTTTGATCATCGCTTTGAGCATAATCTCGTAGGGGCTACCGTGGAATACTCATTTCTCCCGAATGGAGATATAGAAGTTGTTAACAGCGGATATTGGGGTAATTTTTCCGGTTCCTTCAAACGAGCGAAAGGTATAGCCAAAATAACAGATCCTACGTGTCCTAGTAAATTAAAAGTGTGTTTCTTTATGCGGTTCTACGCCGAGTACAACATTATGGAAATTGACGAGGATAATTACTCATACGCTCTCGTAGGCAGTAATACCTCAGACTATTTATGGCTACTTAGTCGTACGCCTACACTCCCAGAAGAGGCTATTCTCTTTTTATTGACTAAGGCCAAAGAAAGAGGATATAACACATCAATGCTCAAATGGGTCAAACAAAAACATGAAAATCAAAAATAATTTCTTCAAATTTCGCTATAAGCATTGAAAATATTCAACTTATGGCTAATTTTGTTGTTATAATATAAAAAGCGTTGTTTTATGAAAAAAATATTACAAGAGTTTAAGCAGTTCGCCATGCGAGGTAACGTAGTGGACATGGCGGTAGGTATCATTATCGGTGGTGCCTTTGGAAAGATCGTATCTTCTATCGTAGCGGATCTGATCATGCCGGCGGTAGGTTTACTTGTAGGTGGCGTCAATTTCACGGATTTAAAAATCACCTTGAAGCATGCTGTAATGGAGGGAGACAAGGTGATCTCTCCGGCGGTCTCCATTAACTACGGAAATTTCATACAAGTGACACTGGATTTCATAATCATAGCTTTCGCCGTCTTTTTACTTGTCAAAGGTGTTAATGCTTTAAGCAAGAAGAAGGAAGAGGCCCCGAAAGCTCCGGCCGCTCCCCCTGCGGATATCCAATTACTTACCGAGATTAGGGATTTACTGAAAAATAACAAATAAACACCAACCTTATTGGTTGACTTGCTGTTTCATAACTACAAAAAATAATGTTTTAACTCATAAAAAGTAGTAGTTATGAAAAATGTATTATTCGGTTTAGCCGTAGGTGTAGTTGTTGGTTACGTACTTCGCAGGATGGAAGATCAAGGACAGTTCGAATGTCTGGAGAACGAACTCCACGGTCTTACAGATAAGGCGAAGAAAAAAGTAAAGGACGTGGTAGACACGGGTAAAATCAAGTCGAATACGTCAAAGACAGAGTAGAACATATGGTTGAAAAACCTAAAAGTAATTAATCGACCTCCCTGTTATTAGGGCAAGAAAAAGAAGCTATCACAAAAAAAGTCAATGATAGCTTTTTTTTTTTCATTTTAGATGTAACGTTTTTTCAACTCCATTCGTCTTATAAGAAAAGAGTATAAATTAATTACACTTCATATGAGAACAAGAATGATGGCCTTATTTGCGTTGATCGCTTTTTGCGTGATGCCTATCGAGGCGAAGAAAGTAAAAGGGAATGGGGATATTATCACGAAAGAAATCTCCGTCAGAGACTATTCAGCGATAAAAGTCGGCTCAACCGCCATGGGATATAGCGACAGTTGGTTCAGCCTATTCAGCCGTGGGGGAAATCCGTCGTACGTTTTCGGATATACGCAAGGAGAATCAGCGTCCTTACGAATCACGATCGACGAGAACTTATATCCTTATATAAACGTTCAAGTAAAAAACGAAGAACTTTCAATCTCCACAGAGAATGGTACACAATTAAGCCCTACCCGATTTAAAATAGAGGGCACTTCCAAGAAGCTGGAAAAAATCCAGATGTCCGGTTGTATGGATTTTGTCCTGAGAAGCGCTTTATCCGGAGATGATCTGGAAATTATAGCGACAAGGGGTAGCGACGTGAAAATGGAGAAACCGGTCAACGTATCTAATTGCATAATTGAGGCGACCAGCGGTAGCGATATCATCATCAACGATCTTACTACCCGAATAATACGAGGCCGTGCCAGCGGAGGTAGCGATCTCAAGCTTACGGGAAAAGCGGAGAACGGCGAATATTCCGCCTCAGGTGGCTCGGATATCAAGGCTTATGATCTTATCTTAAACCAGTTGGAATGTTCCGCCAGTGGTGGCTCCGATATTTATACGCACGTAACCGATTATATCAAGGCTTCGGCAAGCGGAGGTAGTGATGTACATTACAAAGGTTCGGCAAGATCGGATACATCCACTTCCAGAGGAAGCGATATTATAAAAGAGGGTAATTAACACCCTCTTTTTTTACCCTCTTATACATTGAATTTTATAACAAAAGTACTTCCTTTTCCAACTGCGCTATCAACAGAAAGTGTTCCTCCATGAGCTTCCACGAAGTCTTTACTGATAGCCAACCCTAGGCCACTCCCTTGTACCTTCGTTCCCGGCACACGGAAATAGCGATCGAATATACTTTGATGATATCGGGGATCAATACCCTTACCGAAATCTTGCACATAGATCTCCACGCTATGATCTTGCTGGCGGGCACCGATTATGATACGGCCATTCTCCGGGGTATAATGAATTGCGTTCGACAATAGATTCGTCAAGACCCATGCGATTTTCTCGCTATCCACGAAAAGCTTGGAAATCTTCTCCGGGTATTCCACCTCTATATGGCAATTGAAGCGATCAGCTTGCACTTGGTTCGCCTTTATCGCATACTCGATCAATTCGATCGGTTTGGTTATTTTCGGATTCAATTGTAGCTTGCCAGCCTCCACCTGCGTCATTTTCAATAGCTCACTGGTTATTTCCAGTAATCGATTACTACTTTCCTTGATACTTTCCGCCAGTGCTTTTTGCTCGTCGTTCATGGCTCCCACACGGGCATCCTCCAACAATTTCAGGCTCATCATGATCGCCGATATCGGAGTTTTCAATTCATGGGAGATCGTCGAGATAAAAGTGGTCTTAGCGGAATCCAACTCCTTAAACTCCGTGATGTTCTTCAATAAGATCACGTCGCCCACATACACCTCCGCCTCGCCATTCTCCAACACACGGATCGGTATATATTGCACTTGAAAATAACTTTCCTTATTATCTGCGTAAATTTTAAGCGGCTCTTTTTTCTCGCTCGGCTGGATCAGTTCCCGAACTAACCTGCGAAGCAAATCGTTCCGTAAGGATAATTCCGAGGCAGACTTTCCGATCACGTTTTCCCGCTTGAGATTCAAGATCGTCAAAGCCTCGTTATTGGCGAAAAGAATCTTACGATCCCGATCCAAGCCTATGATTGGCTCCGTGATACTATTCACGATAGCCTCTATATATTTCTTTCCTTGGATAATATCCGCCAACGTACTTTTCCGGTATTCCGTAAGCCGTTCCGCCATCCGGTTAAAGGATTTCGCGACCCCCTCGAATTCATCATATTTAGCGAGATCCAAGCGTTTCTCGTAATTATGGTTAGCGATCTCCATGATACCGTCCATCAACATACGGATAGGGGTATTTATCGAACGGGGGAAACGTATTAAAAAAGCGAAAGCGACCACCATACAAGAGAGGCCAATCCCCCAAATCCAAAATAAAGCCTTTTGAGACGTAGACTCCGCCACTTGGCTTTTCCTGTAGATAGAAGCCATATTCAAACTCATGACTTGATTTAAGGCGAGACGTACACGACGGATATTCTCCTCATTACGCTCTTTCGCCAATTGCTCGTATTGAGCGACTAGATGTGAGGTGGCCACATTCTCATCGACCTCCGTGATATTCTTTTTCTGTAGCCCTAGGTTTTTCTCGAAATCTGCTTGAGCCGAAGGATCGCTATCAATTCGTTCCAGCGCATCCAGCATCCGGCGTGAATAGAGCAAAGAATTATAATTATCGGCCAATATGTTCCTTGTGTCGGCAGACATATCGGAGATGTTCTTTACCGATAGACCTCCCAGCAAAACGATCATGGCAAACAGCAGCCCGATTCCGTATCTTAGTTTTGTTTTAATCTTCAGACTCATAGGTGATGTATTTTAAGCGATTATTATTAAGTTTACGTTCAGCAAAGATAAAATATTTAGCAATGTCCGTTTCTCCTTGCATATCTTCAAAATGCTTTCGGGTATACATAAATGCAGAATATGAGATTAAAGCCCATACTCCTCAATCTTCCGATAAAGAGTAGTGAGGCCTATACCTAGAAGGCGGGAAGTTTCGGTTTTATTGCCTTTTGTGTATTTGAGCACTTTTTGGATATGCATTTTCTCTACGCCACTCAGGTCAAAACCGCTATAAGATTCCGTACTCGCCGCAGAGGAGGTTTGCATATTCAAAGGGAGGGCATCCAAGGTTAAGGTATCTCCATCGGCAATAATTAGGCTACGCTCAATTGCATTACGCAACTCACGTACGTTACCTTTCCAAGCTCGTTTTTTCAGGGCATCTATATATTCGGGCGAAATTGTTCGGATATTCTTTCCCATCTTGGAGGAAAAAGCGGAAACAAAGGCTTTTATATGGAGAGGGATATCCTCGACCCGTTCACGAAGCGCAGGAAGATGGATCTGGAAAACGGAAAGCCGATAAAATAGATCTTCCCGGAAATGTCCTAGCTCGATCTCTTTCTCTAAGTCACGATTGGTAGCGGCAATAATGCGTACATCCACTTTCGTAGGTTTCGTATCGCCGATCTTGATAAACTCCCCGGTCTCAAGGATACGGAGCAATTTCGCTTGCAAGTCGAAAGCCATTTCCCCGATCTCATCCAAGAAGATCGTACCTCCGGAAGCTTCCTCAAACAAGCCTTTTGTCTCTTTCAAAGCACCGGTAAAAGCCCCCGCTTTATGACCGAACATCTCGCTTTCCAATAAATCCCGACTAAAAGAGGAACAATTGATAGCGACAAAAGACTTCCCTTTCCGGGAACTATGTTGATGGATGGATTGAGCAAAGACCTCTTTTCCCGTACCGGTCTCACCAGTCAACAGAACCGGAACCTCCGTAGCCGAGACTTTCTGAGCCAACGCTATCGCCGCTTGGATAGCGGGTGATTTACCGACAATCGTATCAAACGAATATTGCCTCCCGACGGACGTAGCTTCCTTCTTTTGCTGTTGATAAGCGGCAGAAGCTCTCTCCATCGCTTTGGCTACCAGAGGAATGATCTTATTATTATCATCCCCTTTCGTGATATAATCGAAGGCTCCATTCTTGATTGCCTGTACGCCATCCGGAATATTACCATGCGCGGTAAGTAGGATGATCTCGGATAGAGGGCGAAGTTTCTTTAAGTCCGACACCAAATCCACACCATTACCATCCGGCAAGAACACATCGCACAATACCACCTCTGGCGAATGTTGCTCCATCTGCCTCAGCCCCGCCTTACAAGTAGCAGCCTGTAAGACCTCGTATCCCTCCAAACCGATAATGCGTGAAAGTAAACCTAAAATCTGCTTCTCGTCGTCGATAATTAAAACTTTGCCCATACACCGGAGTTATTTATTTGGGCACAAATGTACGCTTTTTACCTTTTTCCCAAAAGCATTAAAGCATACATGTTAACGCCGTCTTATTTAAAATCGTCACCTTTCTCCTTGTAATGCTGATAAATCCCTCATCCACCAATCTCCCGATTTCCTTCGATAAAGCCGGGCGGGTAACACCAAAATACTCCGCTAACTGCTCTTGGGTATGTTCTAGTTCCACGACATTCGAATCCTTTTGCTGATGTTCGAATAAGTAATAAATAAAGCGGTTCCGGATGCCACGAAACGAAAGCACCTTCAAACGAGTCATCGTACATTTATTACAGCTTGTACTGACACAAAGGAAATTATGCAGGAATAACGGCATAGAATGCATTAAGGTAAATACAGACTCCTTGGAACCCTTAAGCAATACCACATCCTCATCGACGGTAAAAGTAGCGGGGAACTGGTTTTTCTCGGAAAAGATATGAGGCGTAGCGAACGTGCGTGGAGCCTGTATCGTCTCCACGCGCACGATGTTACCCGATACGCCCAAAACATCCACGTTCAATTTTCCCTTCAATAAGACATGAAGGGCGTTACAAGTCGTTCCTTGATGAATTATGGTTTTTCCTTTTGGATGCTCCTCTACTGTATATTCAAGTTTATCCAAAAACTCTTCCCGCATCTTAAGCGTAAAATTCTTAAAAAGCGGAATTTTAAACATATCGGTTATATCCATCGTATCTTGTTTTGAAAAAAGGTTTACTCCTGCAAATATACCCTTTTCCTTGAGAACTGTTACCATTTCGTCGTGAATATAGTCGGATTAATATTTATTGATAACCAACCCCAATCTTGCCAATGAGACGGATTTCCACCCTTCACGACCTTCATGGTATTCGTTCCCAACATCGTAGAATATCCCGCCGATAATTTCACGTCTTTCATGATTACCCAATCCACTTGGAAATCCAATTCCGAACCTAAACCTTTACTCAATTTATCATTACCTTCGTATACGTCGCCCGTGATGGAGAAATAATGATAGGCTAAAGACAGGTTTACCTTGGAAGAAGGTTTATAGGCGACATTTACCTGATTATCCCATAAGCCCGGATTCAATCCGTTGACAAAAGAGGAGGCGTAGAAATAATCCATGGCACCATAAAACTTATGATGGGTTCCGTACAGAGGATCAAACGCCTTATATTTCCCGTCGGCCCCATCCGAGCCACTCAGATAATCACTACCTACACCGATCTTCCATTGCGGATCGATTTGATAAGCGGCGTTTACCGCCCATAAAAAAGCGGAAACATCCCGTCCGCTTTTCGTCTTGCCGAATTGATAATAGAACGTACCGCCTACCATCCAGTGGCTAGGCGTATAGATCAGGTTCGTTCCCAACGTTTGCAGGTATTTTGTATCCGAGTTTTGTTTCTCGGCATCACCGCCTTCCATCCCTAAGTTCATAAACAAGAAGGATGCGTTAAAACTCTTGTCGAAGAGATGCTTATACCAAAGGGTTTGCATTGTTTTATAGGGTTGCGCGCCCGGAGCGTAATACGTTCCTCCGATCGTTTTCTCATCATTCTGGTTGAACGCAAGAATTAAATGCAGTTGGTTATTCGTGTTCTCATAGCCCAGTTTCAAAGCGTCGTGATAACGACCGGCCACGTTCCAATCCAATGCACCCATGATACGCTCGTCATCGTATACCAACGACTGGCGACCTAACTTAGCGAAGAAACCCGATCCGAAATCCAGTTTCGCCCACGCCTCATTCAAGATAAAACGACCATTCTTATCGATTTGAGGATCCTGCCCCCATACGCCAACATGTTGCGCGGACAAACCGATAGACAAACGATCCCGCTCATACCCCAAAGAAAAGCGGGCACGGTTATTGATAAACCCGGTGGACTCGGCATCTTTAGGCCGGGGGAATAAGACCCCGTTCCGGTACTCGGCTCTCGGACGTATCTGCACTTTCATCGAAAACGTATTCTCTTTCGTATTTTGTGTTTCTTCCGCTTGCGCGAAAAGGGGCACAGAGAGCAAGCCCGCTACTAAAACAACTAGTTTTTTCATATACCTCTGATTTTAATTATTCCATATTATAAGTATGTACACTATATCCTCGTGCGGAGGGTAGATAATTCACGCCAATCCAACACACCTGTAGCAAAAGAAAAGAGAAAACCAAAAGCCCCAACGCCGCCGAATAACGCAAGTGATGACGAAGGCGATAATGGATATAAATCAAGTACCCCAACCAAGTGGCAGCCGCCCATGTCTCCTTCGGGTCCCAATTCCAATAATGCCCCCACGCCTCCTTGGCCCATAAAGCGCCGAACAGCATCCCAATCGTGAGGAAGGCCATACCGACATATACCAAGTTATCGCATAAACTCATCATCCCCTCGTCAATCCCCTTCTTCCTCGCACGGATCAGCAGGTAAATGGCGATAAGGGCAGCGGCGCCCAGCATGGCGTAAGAGAACATATAGACTATCACGTGCGGAGCGAACCACGGGCTTTGCAAAGCGGGCATCAAGGTCTTGTTATGTATCTCCGGCTTAAACAGATTGACACAGATAAAGACAAAGGCCAACAATGTACTAAAGGAAAGTATCCATTTATACCGCCAACGGACATAAGTGATCACGCCCGCCACCGGCAAGAAGAAAGAATACCATAAACGAGTCTCGCCCATCGTGCGCAAGGGCGGCCTCACCAACGAGATCCACATCCCTACGATAAAAGCGGAAAATATAACCAAGCCAAACACGGTCCGAGCGACAGCCCCCTTGGATAAAGAAGGACGATAAGCCAACCATGCCCCACCTATCCAGCAAAGTAACGCCGGAGCGGCGAAATAAATAAAGTAACTCCAATCCATACTATTCTTTTTTTACGGGAGCGGACAGGAATAATCCGATCGCCCCGGCTATCATCATTAAGATCCCTGTATAAACGATCGGCAACCATGGATCTCTTACCAACTCAAATACACTCATCCGGCTCCATTTACCTTTCGTCTCGTCGTAACTCAACTGGTAGATTTTCCATCCGGCGATAGAGAGCGGCTTATTCACCTCGATACACGCCTCCTTGGTCTGTTTATCTTTCGTATAGACCATAACGTCCGAGGCAAAGCGTCTCGGTTCCCGTTCCGGCATCACCATGCTAACCGCATCATCCAGCTGGAGCGATATATATGGGAAGATATAGCTGCCACAACTCACCCAGCCTTCCTTCTGGCGTCAGGTAAGTTCGTTACGTGCTTTTACGTATAAAGCGGTGGTCGCCCCCTCGGAGTGAAATTCCACGAAGTTTACCGTATCCTGCCCCATCACGCAAGCTGCCATCGGTAGTGAACGGGTAACCTCAACCTTCCAGCCTTGCAGGTTCCCGGCCAAGGGAGTTTCCTCTACCAATAGATTCTCGGGTTGCTTTTCGGGAAGCGCTTTTCCGGTCGTATTGTCGATCAGCATTAACTTAGGAGGATATTCATCGATCGTAAACGAACGAAGCTCGATGGCGAGCGGTAGCTCTATCATCTCATTCTTCTCGTCCGAAGCCCTCCACTCGGGATTCTCCAACGGAACCGTCATCCGTAAACGGCGTAAATCCCCGTTTCCCAAGATCGCCGCCAGCAGCGTGATAAATAAGCCGGCATGGTTCAGCATAAACGGAACATCCCGCCAGCGAAACGATACGATACGCTTCAATGTGACAAAGCCCAAGACAAACAAGAAATAGAGAAACAGCAGGACAAAAGGCCACGACATCGTAATCCGCTCGATACCCGGACCCACAAATCCCATAACCAACACAACTGACAAAAGAGCCGACAAAGAGGTAATGCTCGCCGTTAACCCGGAAAACCACTGGACAACCGTGATTTTCCGGCTAACAACAAACCCTATACATAGAACCAGCAGAAAAATCAATCCTCCGGCCACATTCACCGGATATTGGAACAACCCTGCCTGAACCGGGCCAGTGATCAGTTGCAAGCCAAATCCCGTAATCAGTAAACCGGCACAGATGGCCCAGCCTTCAGCAGATCCCCAAGGTTGTTTCCACATAATCAAATGTTCTTCGCTAAACGATTATTTTCTTGCGCCTCTTTCACCCATTGAGGAACGATCGTATTCAGGAATTTTTCCTTGGCGGTACGTTCAGCGGCCATATCCAAACCGATATATTGCTGAGCCTTTTCTTTCGTAGAGAAGTCCGGCATCGGAACATCATCCGTATAACCTAATTTCGCTAACACTTTCGCAGTAGCCAGACGAGCCTGCATCGCCTTATCCAATCCATTGCCTAATATCCTTTGAATCTCTTGCGGAGCGTGGAACGCACCACCATGAGAAGCCACGCCGAAATCCCAACGCCATTGTGCCTGACGGATCAGTTTCAATACATCTTTCATCTGATCCTCGGTAGCCCCCTTATCCCACGCGAACTTCGCCTCGATATGCGCTTCCGCCAACTCGGTCTCCAAACGGTTACGCATCTCGTTCGCCTTATTCTGACGCTCGTACACATTATTGCGTAAGGTCTCCTCGCTCTCACGGTGGCAAACCTGACACGTACGGTCGATCATAGCCAACGGGCTTTGGATATGGTGGTCACTATATTTCACGCCCCCCTCGCTCTTATACGGCATATGGCAATCGGCGCAAGATACACCCCGCTGCGCATGGATACCCATTTGGGAGATCTCATAATCCGGATGCTGTGCCTTTAAAATAGGAGCACGGCTTAGCTTATGCGTATAATCGGAGAAACCGGCCTCATCATAATAAGCCTCCATATCCTCAACCGTAGAACCTTTATCCCAAGGGAAAGTCAAGTATTTGCCATCGCCCTTGAAATAATATTCCACGTGGCATTGCGCGCAAACCAAGGAACGCATCTCTTGCTGGGTCGCTTTCGTGATGTCCTTGCCTTGACGCTGGAAAGCCTCGATCAAAGCCGGGCGACTGATATGCAGGTTCATATTCTCCGGCTCATGGCAATCGGCGCAACCGATCGGATTCACGATCTCTTTACCCAGAGAAGCCCATTTGCCCTTATAGAAATTATCCACGCCCATCGCTTGCATCATACGGGGAACATCCGGGCTTTTACAAGTCCAGCAAGTAGCCGGTTGCGGCCCCTCGTTCTCTGTCATCGGAGCGCCTACACGCAACGTGTTACGCATATCCTCGATCGCATGCATATGCCCTCTCGGGGTAGAATAATCCTTAGAGAAAGCGTAACCAGCCC
>ENA-ORLY01002340-ORLY01002340.1-human-gut-metagenome-genome-assembly--contig:-NODE-2340-length-18425-cov-7.468770_pt1 | contig 18425 bp, 7 predicted proteins | sample MGYA00243071_ERZ508832 | MGnify/ENA primary metagenome ERZ508832 (study PRJEB26277, sample SAMN04329777) | human gut metagenome | biome: human-associated habitat | host: Homo sapiens | place: USA... | reverse complement strand
TTCTTCTTTCATAAAAAAACTGTGTTAGCAAAATTAATATTTTATTCCTTGCTGACACAGTTTAAATTACATCTTCACGTGAGCAGGAAGCATCACTTCCTGCTCACGCCCTTTCTCGCATTTAGCAATACTCCCTTCTGAACCAAAGCTCGAATATAGGGTCGGAGAAAGCATACTTGTTTCCTTCTTTCTCAATGAAATCACGTTCTGTCAGCATACGCTTGTTGCGTGTGATGGTCTGTGCACTGCCCAATTCATATTTCCGCACTACGGGGATGGAGTTGAAGCGGTATTCACCATCGGCTACAGCACGAAGCATGGCAGTTTGGGCAGCAGTCAGGTTCTCGGTGTCGTTCATGAACATAGGCATGTTGGTGTCTATCAGTTGGCGGGTACGGATTTCGATAATCTCATCTGTCACTTTTTCAGACGTACCGCTCCAGATGAAATAGCACAACTGTTGCAAATACCACGAATGGCATTTCACGATGTCGCACAGTTGTTCTGCTTGCTGTTCGCTGATTTCTTTGTTCGTCCGGTGGAAGGCATTGACGATGAAGGGCACCCATTCCTCTTTCTTTATCTTTTGCAGGAACAGTACTTGTCCGAAGCGGTAGAAGGGGTTAGAAGAATTGTTGAAGATGTCCATCATCATATGCCGCTTGCTTCCGTAAAAGCAATAGGAAACTTGTTGCTGCTTCTGCCAGGCAGAGCGCATTTTTCCCTCCATACTTTTGTAGCCGGGTAGTAGTGCCAGTTGTTGGAACTCGTCGATGCAGACAATCAGGTGTATGCCTTTGGCAGCTGCTATCTTTTCGGGTAGTTCCAGTATCTCCATGACACTTTTTTCTTCCAGTTCCAATTTCAGGTCAAAGGAGAGGGTATCGGTTGGGTCGCTCTTCAATGTGATACTGGGAGAAACGGCTTTAAGAAACTGTTTCACATCTTCAAGCCTCTTTTCAAGGGTGGAGGCGGCGCAAGAAATGACTTCTCGCGCAAAGATGCGGTAGAATTCAGCTTCCGTCTTGATGCTGAATGCATCAATGAAGCAGACACGGATATGCTTGTCTTCTTGTGTCAGTTCGTCCATAGCTACTTTTACAAGCGACGATTTTCCCCATCGGCGCGGTGAAATAAGCATTACGTTGATGCCCGATCCAAGCAATTCTTTCAGTTGCTTTCGTTCTTCTACCCGATTGACGAAACTTTCTTTATCAACCAGTGTGCCGTATTGAAAAGGTGATTTCATAAGCTTTCTGTTCTTGATTTAATGACAAATATACAAATTATACATCAATGTATAATACATCTATGTATAATTTTGTTTGAGCACATGTGCAAAAACACCCACTTTTTGCACATGAAACGGAGAACGTGAGCAAAAAAGCCTTATTTTTGCTCACGTTATTGATTCCGAGTATAGTATTAAACACAAATATACCATGAAAAGTAAGACTCTTGCATTGATTCTATTATGCTGCGCCGCCTCGCTGGGCGCTAAAGTAAAACTGCCTGCACTGGTAGGCGACAACATGATACTGCAGCAGCAGACTGAAGTGAAACTGTGGGGAACGGCTGCACCGAAAGCCGAAGTACGCGTCACGCCTTCGTGGAACGGACAAACCTCCACTTGCCGTGCCGATAAGGACGGACGTTGGCTGCTTGCCGTGAAAACTCCGGCAGCAGGATACACGCCTTATGAGATAACCTTTGATGATGGAGAAAAAACTACGTTGACGAATGTCCTAATTGGTGAAGTATGGCTTGCTTCCGGTCAGAGTAATATGGAAATGCCCTTGAAAGGTTTTGCCGGCTGTTGCATCATGAATGGGGTGGATGATATCATAGCTTCTGCCGAAAATAAGGGTGTGCGCATGTTCACCGTTCCCAAGCACCAGACTTATGAACTGCAAACCGACTGCAAAGGTAGCTGGAACATATCTTCCATAGAAACCGCACCCGATTTCAGTGCGACGGCCTACTATTTTGCCACTTCGTTGAGCCGTGCCCTCCGGATTCCGGTCGGCATCATCTGTAGCGCTTACGGTGGATCCACTGTAGAAGGTTGGATAAGCCGTGAACTGCTGGAAAACTATCCAGACATATCTCTCAACCCCGATTCCATCGAACGCCTGCATCCCATGCTCCGCCCCATGCTGATGTACAATGCCATGCTGAAGCCGCTTCAGAACTATACCATCAAAGGGTTCATCTGGTATCAGGGAGAGTCGAACGTAGGTCGCCATGAAACATATGCCGAACGCTTGGCCGACATGGTGCAGCTGTGGCGCAAGGAATGGGGGCTGGGCGAATTGCCTTTCTACTTTGCCGAAATAGCGCCGTACGCCTATGGAGGTACCCAGCAAGAGAAAGCTGCTTACCTACGTGAAGCGCAATTCCGTGCCCAAAGCCTGATTCCGAACAGTGCCATGATTTCGACAAACGACCTTGTAGAGCCTTATGAGATGTACAATATCCATCCCCGCAACAAGACAAAGGTAGGTCAACGCTTGAGCTATCTGGCATTGAACCTTACCTATGGATTGAAGCAGATACACTGTTTCGGCCCACAATATAAGTCATGGACTGCTAAAGGCAGTGAAGCATGGGTTTCCTTCGACCATTTGGAAATGGGTATCTGTCGCAACTATGACCTTCGCGGTTTCGAAGTGGCGGGTGAGGACCGTGTGTTCCATCCTGCCGACAAAGTATGGCTGCACTGGCAGACGAATGAAGTGGTAATCTCTTCAGAAAAGGTATCCCATCCCGTCAGCGTGCGCTATTGTTTCCATGATTTCCAGATTGGTACGATGATCGGTGGGAATGAACTGCCTACCATTCCGTTCCGTACGGATAATTGGTGAAAGAGTGAAAAGTATATAAACACTTTCATTATACTATAATATTGGGCGCGGGTTACGCGGAATCCACGGATGCAGTAAACTAAATCCGTGTAATCCGCGCCTAAAAGAAAATATCCAGAGGGTTTTGTTCCCCCTCTGTCTTTTATTGTTTCAGCAACTGTTCTGCTGCAAGTACCAGGAACATATAGTGGGACGAACCTCCTCCCAACACATACTCAGTCTGTTGCCAGAGGAACGGGAACGTCAGGAGTTCCGGGAAGTCGGGACGGATAAGCGCCGTACCGGAAATGACTCCACCGGGAATGTACGACCAGTCTGCGCGGTTCAGTCCGTAGCCTACAGTGGCTGATTGTGCGCCGACACCCGAGGCGAAGGAAGCCTGGTTGGAGCCCGGGTGGCATCCGAGAATGAAGTTGAGGGCATTGAATACCGGTGCTTTCGGGAATATTTCCGGATAGGCGGTTGTCAGGAAGTAGTGCTGGAAGCCGAAACGCTGTATATCCCAGCCTGCACCCCAGATGTTCGGACGGTAGGGAACGCCATAGGGAGTCTCCTGCACTTGTTTGTTCAGTTCTTGTTCATATCCGGTCAAAGCTTTGCGGAAAGCTGCTGAAAAGGCTTTGGCTTTCTTGTTCTTCATCTGTGCGAACAGTTTTTCCACACGTGCCGTGTACCAGCCGATGCGGCCTATCTGCTTGATGATGAGCTCCTGGTTGTCCAGAATGAAGTCCATATAGGGTTGTTCGCCGGTGGTGAGGTACAGCTCTACGGCTGCCTGCACTTTGGGGAACAAGGCTCTGTTGTTGCCGCTTCCGGTAGAAGCATATACTTTGCGAGCAATGTCGAGGCAATGCACACTCAATGTATCATTGAAACCTTTCAATACACGTGATACGGCAGCCAGCTGGGCAGCTGTCGACAGTTCCCGTCCGGGGTTATCCTCCGTAAATATCCAGCGGTCGTCTTCATTACCGATTTTCCCGTCGGTCATGGCGGCGGCATCACCCAGAAGTACGTACTGGCGCAGGTCGTTGCAGATGATTCCCCGGTAGAGACGTCCCAGTGCCAGGTAGCCGTTGACTACCGTAAGGGCGCCGTTCTCTACTTGTTGCAGCAAGTCATTCTTACCGTCGGGCTGGTGGATTTCCGTCACACGGTTTATCTGGTCGATGGAAGTCACGTCGAGATTCGGGTGGAAAGCTTCGTAGGCCAGTGCCAGGATATAGGATTCTCCGGCTTGGGATTCGATGCGGAGGTCAAAGTCTCCGGCATCGTGCCAGCCGCCTATGTTCACTCCGGGAACCACTTCACCCGGTTTGAACTTGGACAGGCCCTCTTTCTGGTCGTAGCCGTCGATATGATTGTGTGCCGGTGCCATCTGGGCATCGTCCATGTGGCAGCAGTCGTGCCATACGCGGTATTTTTCGTTGACGCGCATGTGGCACATCTGTACGGGAAGGAAGTATTCCAGTACGGGTTGCCATACGCCACGGGCATATACGTCATTGTCGATGCGGAAGATGGGAGACACGGAGGTATTGTATTTAATCTTATAAAGCCCTGGTTCCTTTACATCTGTGAAGTTTACTTTCAGATAGTTATACCTCAAGAATTTACCCCAGTTGGCAGGAGTGACGTTCTTGACAACCTTTTCGCCGTCGGCATCAATGCGGATGATTTGTGCCGTTTCCTTTCTGTTGTCACGTATATCCATTTCGATGACGGCTTCCTTGTCCTGAGTGGGATGATAACCTATCTGTGAAGTCTGGATAACCGGCTGATACATCCAGTCGGCCACTACGTTCGGAGTGATAATCCATTTGACGGCACCTTTGGTGACACCCGGTTTTATGTTGCTGCGCAGTACGAACCAGCCGTTGTTGTGGTTCATACGCCCGTCAAACAGTTGCAGGTCACCGCTCAATGATTCGATGGTAACTTTGTTGTAAGGGTCATCGGGCCGGGAGGTGAACTTGGTTCCTTTGGCATAAGGTTCGCTGATGATGTCGTCTGCCACAATCGGGCTGTAACCTTTTCCTATCAGTTTGTCCATGTCTGCCAGCGATTTTTTGCCGTCATGGTAGTTTCCTGTATGCAGATAGTTGGGCTGGGTTGTCATCAGGGGGGAGTTGGGCTGTTGCGGGAAGATGCCGCTCTGACCGTCCATAATCCAGGGCTTGCCGAAGAGGGAACCCGGGAAGAATTCAAGGTTGAAGCCCACTTTTCCGATGAATTCCTGGGGAATGGGGCGGTCAAGATCTACGGTCACCTCTATGTTTTTACCTTTGCTTTCCACGTTTACCGTATATATAAGGTGGAGGTCCGGGTAAATCATCGGGTTGAATCCGGTGAGATGGCGTGAGGAGTCGGGATAGCACAGCGTGGCGGTGATGCTGTTGTCACCGAGCTTCCGGTCGAGCTGTTTCGGTACGGGCTGCCATTGTCCGGGTGTGGCTTCCAGACGGATATCTCCATTCGTCGCCACACGGTGTCCGTTCATGATGATACATACCCCTCCTTGGTGTCCTTCGGGATAGATATCATCAAAAGCCATGATGTCGACTCCCTGATTCTTGAAATAACCGGAGGATGTCAGCTTGAAGTCTTGCGCATGCAGCGCACTGCTGCCGCAAAGCAGTGCCAAGACTGATGCAAATAGGAAATGTTTCTTTCTCATAGTATCTATTTTTGAGTTACAAAATTTTCTACTAATATACGGACTAAAAAGGAAACGGATGGCTTTTGTTTGTAGCCAATAACGTTATGAAATGTGTCTTTTTCCTCTATTTTTATGATATTCATTGTTATATTTGTCAGACAATGGCGCTTGAGCTGCCGGATACCCACGTTTGAGCCAATAGAAGCTGATGTCTGGTAAAACAAGGACTCAGTACCCAAAAATAGCCTTTATCGGAACCAATTGTATCCCTTGAAAAAGGATGGCAATGAGTAGTGTCCATTTGTTTTTTTGTACATTTGCAATGTAACTATGGCTAACTCCTTAAATCGCTATATTATGAAACGTATGTTTTCCGTTTTTTTGCTGATTACAGTATGGTTGCTGGTTACACCTTTCCTGCAAGCACAGTCACACGTAGACAAGGTTTTAAAAGATGAAATAACCTCGGACTTGAAAGAGAATATCCTCTCTTTTTGGGAAAGATACAGCGTAGATTCTTCCGGAGGCTTTTATGGTTCATTGGGACGTGACGGTGCCCCGATAGCGGATGCTCCCAAAGGTGGTGTACTGAATGCCCGCATCCTTTGGACTTTTTCAACCGCCTACCGGATGTATGGCGATACTGCCTACCGTAAATTGGCTGACAGGGCGCAACGGTATTTCATAGATCACTTCATTGATTCGCAGTATGGAGGCGTATATTGGCTGATAAAAGCGGACGGTACCCCATTGGATACGAACAAGCAGACTTACGGCTGCTCTTATGCTATCTATGGGTTGTCCGAACATTTCAGGGCAACGGGCAACAATGAAAGCCTGCAAAAAGCCATAGAGCTTTATCGGATAATGGAGAGCGAAGTCAAAGATCCCGTAAATGATGGCTATATAGAATCCTTTACCCGCGAATGGGGAACTCCCCAAAAGCTGGGGTATGATGGAGATGGCATTGCTGCCAAAACAATGAATACACATATCCATGTATTAGAGGCATACACGGCTTTATATAAAGTATGGAAGGATAACAGCCTTTGCAAGCGCCTTGCAAAAGTAATAGACTTAATAACAACCAGGCTGTACAACCCACAAACACATCACTTGATATCATACTGTGATTTAAATTGGAATAATCTGGATGACATCGACTCTTACGGGCATGATATCGAAACTTCTTGGCTGCTGACGGAAGCTGCAGAGGCTCTGGGTGACCCGGAGGTTATCGGGAGGTGCAGGAAGGTAGCATTGGAACTTGCAGATGCTTCCTTGAAGGAGGGCATCAACCCGATGGGAGCTATGATGTATGAACGACATAAGGACAAAATCAGGAAGGACGCTTCCTGGTGGTGCCAAGCGGAAACTGTGGTCGGCTGTATCAATGCCTGGCAACTGACTGGTGAACAATCTTATCTGGACAGTGCCGTCCGCACCTGGAACTTCATCAAATCACGGATGATAGACAAGGAGTATGGTGAATGGTTCAGAACGGTGCTGGAAGATGGAACTCCCCGCTACAAGGAGCCTAAAGCAAGTATGTGGAATTGTCCTTATCATAACAGCCGTATGGGGTTTGAGATTGATACCAGACTGAAATGACAACCTTTTATAGATTTGATATTATGAAGAATTTACGAATTTTCCAGTTTGGAATAGTTGTATTGCTGTGTGGTATATTATCTCTGCCGCTTTCTGCCCAGACGGAAGTGATGGCATGGAGCAATATCACGGGTGTCCGCGTAGACGGTGAATTGATAGACTTTGAGTCATCCCTGCGTGTCGGAACCTTGAAAGGAGATATGGAGATTACCGGAAAGGAGAAGCAGGTCCGTCCCGTTTTCCATCGTGAGGGGAATATGCAGGAAGTGACGGCTACTCTGCGAGGTGTAAAGTTCCATCAGAAAGTGACCGATAAGGGAAAAGGCTTGGTGGAGATTTCTATTGATGCGCTGTCGGACACTACTTTGAACCAGGCAGCCTATTACTGTATTGCTTTAAGTCCGGAAAACTACATTGATGCCAAAGTAAGGGTAAGTGGCAGGAAGCTGACCGTTACTTCGGCCAATAGGAAGTTGGAATTCAAGTTCAATAAGTCTGTAAAGGCCACGGTTGAAAAAGAGTCTACCGGTACTGTTGTGTATATCTCGCTAATGCCGATTCTGAAAAAGGCTGGGAGAACAGCATTGTCTATGGAACTGCATGCTTCCGGAGTGATAGATCACAGTGACGCGGAAATTACATTGGATATGCAGAATCCGGGAAGTTTGTTTGCAGGCTTTGGAGGGAATTTCCGCCTGCAGAATCCTGCTGCCGACCCTAAAGTGATAGATTACTGTCTGGAAAACTTGCGCGTAGCTTATGGCCGTGTGGAATTTCCGTGGAGATTGTGGCAACCCGAAGAAGAATCCGATCCTATTGCCGTGGCACAGAATGGGGGACTGAACAAGCGGGTGGAGGAAAGTCTCCTCATGGCAAAGCGCTTGAAGGCGATGGGAATGCCGGTAATACTAAGCTGTTGGTTTCCGCCTGCATGGGCCATTGACGGAGGTCCTGCAAGTTATGCCCGTCAAGGTGGTGTCATTGCTTATCGTCTGGATAACCGGAAAAAGGAGAAGATTTATAAATCCATGGCAGATTATCTGTTGTATGCCAAACGGTATTATGGTATTGAGTTCTCCATGTTCTCGTTCAATGAATCGGATTTGGGTATTGATGTCCTCCACACTCCGCAGGAGCATGCAGATTTCATTAAGGAGTTCGGTGCTTATCTGGCAGGGTTGAATCTTCCTACCCGCATGCTGCTTGGCGACAATTCGGATGCCACTACTTTCGATTTTATCCTTCCTGCTTTGAACAATCCTGAGACTCATAAGTATATTGGTGCAGTTTCTTTCCATTCATGGCGTGGTTGTGATGATGTTACGTTAAGGAAGTGGGCGGGTGCTGCCAAAGAGATTAATGTACTACTCTTGGTTGGTGAGGGTAGTACGGATGCCGCTGCTCATGGTTATGCCGAGATATTCAATGAGTCGACGTTTGCACTTTATGAAATCAATCTGTATACACGTATTTGTGCGATTTGCCAACCATTGTCCATCTTGCAGTGGCAGCTCACTTCAGACTATTCGTTGTTGTGGGGAGACGGCATTTATGGTTCCAAAGGTCCTTTGCGTCCTACGCAACGTTTCTGGAATATCAAGCAACTGGCCTCCACTCCGGCCGATGCTTTGGCCATTCCGGTCAGTAGCAGCAAGAAAAATGTAAACTGTGCGGCTTTCGGAAATATGGTGCGCGGAGAATATGCCGTCCATATGGTCAATAATGGGGCGGATTGCGAGGCTGTCATCTCCGGTATCCCTGCAGAAGTGAAGAAACTGAAAGTCTATGTGACCAATACAAAGGACTGCATGAAGGAAACTGCTGTGAAGGTGGAGAATGGACTGGTACGGGTACACTTGCCGGCTATCAGTTTCATTACCTTATTGTCGGATAAATAATTTTGAAATGGAATAATATTAATATATAAAGAATAGTGATATGAATATAACTACATGTCTGTTTACAGTTCTGGGAGGAATGGCCACTTTAGGGCATCCTTCAGAAACTGTACGTTTGAATCAGTTAGGGTATTATCCCCAGCAGGAAAAAGTAGCTGTGGTGAATGCCGGTGAGGTACGTGAATTTACCATAGTAGATGCAGCCACGGGCAATCGGCTACTTTCCGGCAAACCCGGATATACCGCTTCATCCGCTTGGTCGGATAAGAGCAGGACAATATTGGATTTCAGTGACATCACGGTACCGGGAAGATATCTTCTGTTGGTTAACGGCGATTCAGTGGCATTCGAAGTAAAGGAAAAGGTGCTGTCCCCTTTGGCCGATGCCGCTTTGAAGTCTTTCTATTACCAACGTACGGGTATGCCCATCGAAGCGACTTATGCGGGTCGGTGGAGCCGTCCGGCAGGCCATCCAGATGACAAGGTGCTGGTACATCCCAATGCTGCCGGGCCGGAACGTAAGGCGGGAGCGGTGATTTCTTCTCCGGGAGGATGGTATGATGCCGGAGATTATAACAAGTACATTGTGAACTCCGCTTATTCCATCGGATTGATGCAGGCGATTTATGCCCGCTTTCCTGACTATTTTATCCGTCAACGGGTGAACATCCCGGAAAGCGGAAACCACACGCCCGATTTGCTGGACGAGATGTACTATAACCTGAAATGGATGCTGACCATGCAAGACCCTGCCGACGGAGGAGTCTACCACAAGCTGACTACCCCTTCGTTCGAGGGATTTATCAAGCCTACGGAGTGTAAGCAGCCCCGTTATGTAGTTCAGAAATCAGTAACGGCGGCATTGGACTATGCTGCGGCTTTAGCGCAGGCTTCCGTGTTGTTTGCTCCTTACGAAGAGGATTATCCTGGCTTTTCGGAAGTGGCTTTGCAGGCTGCCGAACGTGCTTATGCCTGGGCAGAAGCACATCCGCAGGCACTCTATCATCAGGATCTTCTCAACAAGCAATATCAACCTGCCGTAGTTACGGGAGCTTATGGTGATCGCAGTGCTGATGACGAATTCTTCTGGGCGGCTTCCGAGCTCTATCTTGCTACGGGAAAGCCCGTTTACCGGGAACAAGTGAAGAAGCATCTGCCCACTGCATATAAGACTCCTTCTTGGGGCAATACCACTGCGTTGGGCGTGTTTGCCTGGCTGCAACCGGGCAGGGAATATCAGGGTGAAGACGTGGAGTTGGCAAATGCCATGAAAGACCTGCTACTGGACTATGCTGCCGAGGCTGTGCGGGGTGCTGACCGCTCTCCTTTCCACGCTCCTTACGGCAACGATGCCAAAGATTTCTTTTGGGGATGCCTTGCCGAAGGGTGTGCTAACCAAGCCACTTCACTGGTTTGCGCCTATTTGCTTACGGGTGAGAAGTCGTACCTGACGAACGCCTACCGCAATATGGACTACATTTTAGGAAAGAATGCCACGGGATATTGTTATGTCACCGGTTTCGGGATGAAAAGTCCTCTGTATCCGCACCATCGTCTTTCTGCATCGGATGATATAGAGGCACCTCTTCCCGGTTTCCTTGTTGGCGGTCCCAATCCTGGCCAACAAGACGGTGTACCCTATCCTTCCAATCTGCCGGATGAGTCTTATGCAGATGTGGAAGGTTCGTATGCTTCCAATGAAATAGCCATTAATTGGAGTGCTGCTTTGGTGGCGTTGGTGTCTTCGTTGGATGCTTTGATGTCAAAATAATGTTTCTATTCAGCCTGCTGCCTTATAAATTCGGATGGGCTGATGTTGAACTCTTCTTTAAAATGTTTGGAGAATATCTTGGGGGAGTTATACCCCAAGGTATATGCAATTTCCGAAACTTGCATCTGGCTTTCTGTCAAGAGTTGTTGTGCACGTTTCATACGGATGGTCCTGATGAATTCGATGGGTTTCTTTCCCGTTATCTTAATCATTTTCTTGTAGAAATAGCTGCGTGATATATTCAGGCTGCTGGCAAGCTCCTCGACGGAAAACTCGGTTTCGCTGATATTGTCCTCTACAATCTGGATGGCTTTTTCCACCAGCTGCTGGTCAAGGGGAGTGATGGTGATACGGCTTGGCTCGATTTTAATGTCCTGATTGAATATTTCCTGACGTTTGACGTTCATCTCGATAATCTTGTTGATGCGCAGCTTGAGGACTTCCATATTGAAAGGCTTGGTGATATAGTCGTCTGCGCCAACGCTAAGCCCTTCCAATTGGTGTTCTTCACTTGCCTTAGCTGTCAGGAGGATAATGGGGATATGGGAGTAGCGTATGTCATTCTTGATGGTTGAACATAGTTCCAGACCATCCATCTCGGGCATCATGATGTCACTGACCACTAAATCAATATCTTCCTTTTCCAGTACATTCAGTGCATGTTTTCCGTTTGTGGCTTTTAATACATGATACTGCCTGGCAAGACTTTCAGAGAGAAATTTCAAGAAGTCGTAGTTGTCATCTACGAGTAGTATGGTGAATGGATGGGATTCTTCTTTTATTTCCGGTCCTTCGACCGGTTCTCCGTTTTTGGTTTCATTACTGTTCTGGTGTAGGGGTAGGCCAATCAGGAATACAGAACCACAAGGCTGGTTATCCCTGACACAGACAGTACCCTGATGCATCTTTACGTATTCGGAAACAATGTGCAGTCCAATGCCGCTGCCTCCGTTGTTCGACTGGTTTTTGCCCGACTGATAGAATCTTTGGAATATTTTCTCCTTGGCTTCATCCTCTATGCCGCAACCGGTGTCGGTAAAGGTCAGTTCCAGATTTGTGCCTCTTACGGCAATATCCAGTGAGATGCTTCCTTTATTGGGAGTGAACTTGAATGCATTTGACAGGATATTTGTGCATATCTTGCGTATCTTGTCATAGTCAAAATCCATGAATACAGAATGTTGTGGAGCGGTAAGGCTATAGCTGATGTTCCGTTTCTGTGCTATCGGATCGAAAGAGTGGAATATTTCACTCAGAATGATAAGGATGTTGTCATGTTTGCATTTCAGGGTTTCAGCCTTGGCATCCAGCTTTCTGAAATCCAGCAGTTGGTTAATCAGTTCCAGCAGATAGTCGGCATTTTGTTTGACCATATCCAGAATGCCTTTACGATATTCGGGATGGTCTACGAAAAACTCTTCAAGCGGATTGATGATAAGTGACAAGGGGGTCCGCAGTTCGTGACTTATGTTGGCAAAGAACTGCAGTTTCATATTGTTGATTTTCTGCTGCCTTTCATTTTCCACCTCGATGGCCTGCATGATTTGTTTCTGCTTTTGGCGTAAGCGCAGATTGCGGATAATGGACAGAAGGATGCACAAAACGATACCGCTATATATGGTATAAGCCCACCAAGTGCGCCACCAAGGAGGGAGTATCTTTATTTTCAGTTCCTTGACGTTGGGGCTCCATATGCCTTGTGAGTTGCATGCCTTGACGGATAAAGTATAGTTTCCGGCAGTCAGCATGGATAGGTTTACTTTGTTGTTTTCAGCATAAATCCAGTTGGAATGAATCTTATAGGCATATTTTATCTTATCCGTTTCCACCAGGTCGAGGGCAGAGAAGGACAGAGTGAATGAATTTTCCTTTTCAGTGAAGGAAAGATGTTGTGCACATTCAAGTGAGCTGCCGTTCAGGATGTCCGGATGGGTCATTCCGGATTTGAGCTCAATACCGGTAAGGTAAATATTGGCATCATAACTTGTGGTCAGGATGTCTTGTGGAATGATAGTCTGGTAACCTTGTGGCGTGCCTATCAGTATATTGCCGTTCTGTAGCTTGAGGATGGCGTGGACATTGGTATCGTTGCATATCAGTCCGTCGCTTACGGAGTAGTTCACGATGGCGTATGTACCGTTTGTTATTTTGATTCGTGAGATGCCGTTGCCGGTACCAATCCACATCTGGTTGTTGTTGTCTTCCGTGACGGCTCTGACGAGGTTGGCGGCAAGTCCGTTTTTCTGGTCAAGGAAGTAGATGGAGTCGTTCTTCTGGTTCCATATACTCAGTCCGTGTGGATGTCCTATCCAAAGAAGGTCCCGGCTGTCCTTATAGACAGTGAGCATATTGTTCTCCTTGAAGCGGCCGGCTTCGGCGTAGATATTATAGGCTTGGGTTTCCGTATCGATGATAATGAGTCCTCCTTTGGTCGCTACGTAAAGGGTACTGTCTTTATCATAGTACATATCTCGGACAAAGAATTCTCCCGGACGGTACAAGATGGTGTCAAACTGCCCGGTTTCCGGATTTAACCTCTGTATGTATCCTTTCATGGTACCTATCCAGATGTATCCGTGTTTGTCTACCTTTACTGTATACACATTGTTCTCGAGAAGCTGGCTGTTACTTACTGTGTATTGTTTGATTTGCCCTTTCGAGTAGCATAGCAGTCCTTTCTGGAAGGTGCCTATCCATAGGCGGTTTTTGGAGTCGATGGATAAGTCGACTACAATATTGGCGGGAGTTGCTATCTTTTCGTATGAATCGGTCACTAGTGAACGTCGGATTAGTCCCGTACCGTCTGTTCCGTAGTAAATGTATTCCTGGCTGGTGTCTTCGCAGAAGGTCAGGATATCATCATATTCCAGGGATTTGTTGCATAGTATGATTTGGGACATGGGGCTATAATAGGAAATACCGTGTTTGAAATTCCCTATGTATATGGTTCCGTCTTTGTCCCGGTAAATGGTATTCAGATTGTTGCTGGCAATGGTGTGCGGTTTCAATGGATTGTGCACCAAGTTGGTAAGCGATTTGGTCAGGGTGTTGTAAACGAACAGCCCCATATGGCTGGTAAGTATCCATACGTTGCCGTCTCCCAGGTCGAGGATGCGTTGCACGCGATTGTACTGTATGTGAGTGTTATTGTTCAGGCTGATGTCCTCCCATTGCTGTGTAAAACTGTTCTTGTGCAAAAGTAGGCTGTTTTGGAAGGTGTATACCCATAGGCTTTCGTTTTGGTCTATGTAAATGTGTGGCTCATGATTCTCCAGCAAAGGTCTATAGATGGTGGGAATGGCTATTTCCTTGACTTCGGAAGTCTGCTTGCTGATACTGTATAGGGTACCGTTGGAGTACATTATATAAATGAACTGGACACCTATATAGAGGTTTGAAATCTTTTCAACTGCCAGTGGATAGGCTTTGATGGAGCTGTTGTCCATGCTTCGTATGTAAAGTTTGGAATAGTCGTAGGCCCAAAACTCATTCTTGGATGTTTTTCCCATCCTCAGAATGTTTTTACTGGGGATTTGCAGCCCATCGAGTATGGGTTTATAGTCATTGTCGAATTTACCGGTCTTATAATTATAGATACTGTAGCCGCTGGAAGTCCTTATCCATACATTGTCGTCCGGTCCTTCGAAAATTTCGCTGATGGCATCGTCCGGCAGGTCGGAGTTGTTCTGGTAATACTGCTGGAAGGAGTAGCCGTCGTATTTGTTGAGTCCTGATTCTGTCCCCACCCAGAGGAATCCCCTATTGTCTCTGTAGATGCTTCGGACACTGTTGTTGGAGAGTCCTTCTGTTGTAGAGAGCTGCTTGAACATGACAGCCGGCGGGATTTCCGCTGAGTTACCTTGAACAGTAAGGAGGAAGGCCAGGTTGCATATAAGGAATAGGAGCAGTTGTTTCATGTATTTTCTTTATTAGAAGGATTAACAATATTGTAACTGCAAACTTAAATATAATCCTTCGAACGAGCAAGGAAAGATTTGCGTATTCGTGTGGGATGATATCCTCCGTTTGGTGAAAAATAGTATGCATTTTGTTTCCAATGGCCCTATATGGGTTCTATGAAACAAAACCGGATATTAAAAGACATTTTTAAGGCATCTGTGTTTCCTTTAAGAAAAATACATTTGCAGGCGAGATCATTTAAATCCTAATAGTATGAAGAAAGAACTTTTAGCAGTGGCGATGCTGTTGTTTGCCGGTGGCAATCTGTTGGCACAGCCACATGTCAATGACGGTACTTCGTATTTGATGAACCAACCTCTGGACATGAGTACCGATTTCCGTGACTTGAGTAATACCTTGTTTTTTGCAGATCACCTGGAGTCATTCGATGCCAAGTCGGGTGAAGGGCTGGTGAATTGGAAACGCGGGCATCTGATGCCCCGCCAAGCCTTCAATACCAACGGTGCACAGCCCCGTAAAATGAGAATGCTCGATTTCCCCTTCACTGCCTATGAAAATGACCCTAACCTCAAATTCAAGATTGACTTTGTAACTCCGCGTACGGTACGTATCCGTATGCTAACGACCCCGGTGGAACCCAAACCTGCCGCTTCCATCATGTTGGCAAAGGAACCGGGCAGGGATGGAAGCTGGAAAGTTACCGAGACGAATGACAAGATTATCTATTCCAGCGACTATGGAACCATTCAGATTAACAAGAATCCTTGGAGAATCGTCTTGAAGGATAAAGCCGGACGTATCTTGAGCCAGACTGCCGCTTTGAGCGACGCGGACTCTACGCAGGTAAAATATACGCCGTTCTGTTTTGTGAAGCGGGGAAGCGACAATGCTCGCCGCATCAATCCGGTATTTACCTTGACTGCAGATGAAATGATTTTTGGTTGCGGAGAGTCTGCCACTGGGCTGAACAAGGCCGGACAGAAGGTGAACTTGTTCGTTACAGACCCACAAGGGCCTGAGACGGACCAGATGTACAAACCGATTCCTTTCTTTATGAGTAACCGGGGATATGGTATGTTTATGCATACATCCGCTCCCGTGACTTGTGATTTTGGTGCTACCTATATTGGGCTGAACAAAATGTTCATGGGTGACGAGAACCTGGATTTGTTCGTTTTCTTCGGCGAGCCGAAAGATATTCTGGACGAGTACACCGATTTGGTAGGAAAGCCGGGCATGCCCCCCTTGTGGTCTTTCGGTACGTGGATGAGCCGTATTACCTATTTCAGTGAAAAGGAAGGTTATGATGTAGCGGCCAATATCCGTAAGAACAAGTATCCGTGCGATGTTATCCATTTCGATACCGGCTGGTTTGATGTGGACTGGCAGTGTGACTATAAATTCTCCGAGAACCGTTTCCAGAATCCACAGCAGATGTTGAAGGATTTGAGGTCTCAAGGTTTCCATGTATGTTTGTGGCAGTTGCCTTATTTCACTCCTAAAAACCGTTATTTCTCTGAACTGATAGAGAAAGACATGTATGTGAAAAATGGAAATGGTGAACTTCCCTACGAAGATGTGGTGCTTGATTTTTCCAATCCGGAAACAGTAAAGTGGTATCAGGACAAACTGGCGGGATTGCTGAATATCGGTGTCAGTGCCATTAAAGTAGACTTTGGCGAGGCTGCTCCACTGAATGGTATTTACGCTTCCGGCAAGAGCGGATGGTATGAGCATAACCTCTATCCGGTGCGTTATGATATGGCAGTGTCCGAGATAACCAAGAAGTTGCACAACGAGAATATAATGTGGGCACGTGCCGCATGGGCTGGTTCCCAGCGTTATCCATTGCATTGGGGCGGTGATGCTGCAACTACGAACACGGGTCTGCTGGGTACGCTTCGTGCAGGCTTGTCCTTCGGCTTGTCCGGTTTCTCCTTCTGGAGCCATGATATGGGCGGCTTTGTAAAATCCACTCCGGAGGACTTGTATTGCCGCTGGATACCGTTCGGTTTTCTTACTTCCCATACCCGCGCGCATGGGGCACCTCCGACAGAGCCGTGGTTGTACGACAGCAAGCGTGTGCAGGATGTCTTCCGCAAGAGTGCGGAGATGAAGTACCGTCTGATGCCTTATGTGTATGCTCAGGCTAAGGAATGTACAGAAAAGGGCTTACCGATGCTAAGAGCCTTGTTTGTAGAATTCCCCGATGATCCGGGAGCATGGAAAGTGGATGACGAGTATCTCTTCGGTTCGCAGATTCTGGTTGCCCCCTTGCTTGAATCCGGTATGACGGGCCGCACAGTTTACCTTCCCGAAGGAAAATGGATAGACTACCAGACAGAGAAAGTCTACGAAGGCGGATGGCACCGGATTGAAGCAGGCAGTCTGCCGATAATCATGCTGGTACGTGACGGTTCGGTACTTCCTCATCTGAAGTTGGCGCAGTCCACTGCTGAGATGGATTGGAGCAAAATGAGCCTGAAGGTATACAGTGCTGACAAGAAGCAGGCAGAAGGATTGGTTTGTCTACCTGCCGACAACCGTATTCAGGTTGTGAAAGTGGATTGTGGAAAGGCCAAACCGCAACTGTTGAACCAGATTGAAGGCACTTCCCTGAGTTTCTGAACTTAATCTTTGAAAATCTATATTGAATTCACCCCTGTCGGTATGGAAGAGAAAGGGATATAGTTACCGAAATCTGTGCCACTATGGTGGCACAGATGTGCCTTCCCAATGGCACGGCAGTGCCTCTATAGTGGCACAAAATTGTGTCGCATATCTTTTTCCCGATGTGCTTATGACCGGGGTATTTGTTAAACCTAAGTATTTAGTATTTATGAGAAATGTGATGAAGTATTTGGGTATCATGTCAGTATCGCTGGCATGTGCCGGACCTCTCTTTGCAACAAGCGTACAGCCGTTTGCAGGTGTCACTGTCGTACAGCAGAGTGTAGTTACTGTGAAGGGCCAAGTGGTGGATGAGAAAGGCGAGCCCATCATCGGTGCCAATGTCATTGTGGAAGGTACGACAAACGGTATGATTACCGATTTGGACGGTAACTTCTCCTTGCAGTGTCCCGTAGGTTCTACGCTGAAGACCAGTTACATCGGTTATCTGGCGCGAACGGTCAAAGTAACCGGGAATATGAATGCTCTGAAAATTACTTTAAAGGAGGATACCGAAACCTTGGATGAGGTAGTTGTTGTGGGCTACGGTACGATGAAGAAATCCGACCTCACCGGTTCTGTGGCTTCCGTGAATGCGGAGGAAATGATGAAGCGGAATCCGGTGAACTTGGGACAAGGTTTGCAGGGAGCTGCGGCAGGTGTATCTGTCATCCGTTCTTCCGGTGACCCGGAAGGAGGTTTCTCCATCCGTATCCGCGGTGTGGCAACCGTGAATGGTTCTGCCGACCCACTCTATGTAGTGGACGGTGTGCCCTATGACGGTAGTGTGAACTCTATCAACCCCGAAGATATCGCATCGATGACCGTTCTGAAAGATGCGGCCTCAGCTGCTTTGTACGGTTCGCGTGGAGCCAACGGTGTGATTATTATCACCACCAAGCAGGGACAAAGCGATTCGAAGACTACAGTGAACGTGAAAGCCAGCTTCGGTGGTTCCAATCGTGCGGTACGTGATTACGACCGGATCGGCACCGATCAGTATTTCGAACTTTATTGGGAGGCTTTGCGTA
>ENA-ORLY01002332-ORLY01002332.1-human-gut-metagenome-genome-assembly--contig:-NODE-2332-length-18513-cov-4.826969_pt1 | contig 18513 bp, 15 predicted proteins | sample MGYA00243071_ERZ508832 | MGnify/ENA primary metagenome ERZ508832 (study PRJEB26277, sample SAMN04329777) | human gut metagenome | biome: human-associated habitat | host: Homo sapiens | place: USA... | reverse complement strand
CCCGGTTGCTTATCACTCGCAGCAACAGTTCATTATTTTATCAGAACTTTCTGTTCATGTCAAGCAGTTTTTTATTTCTTTTCAGAAATCCGTGTTGCTTTCGATTGCCGCAACAGTCATAAATTTTACCAAGACTATTCGTCGATGTCAAGCACTTTTTCTTCTTTTTTAAAAAAGAAGTTCCATCGCATTTCCTGCGGTGGAACTTCAGTATAGCATTATCCTTTTTTAGTTGTCAATCAGTTTTTGCTTTTTTCTTACTTTTTTACAATCCCGTAACATCAGGATAATCCCGCCAGCCAGTAGGCGAACCGGTTCATCTGATAAAGCTTCGTCAGCCATTCATTTTCAACGGTCCACGCCGCGATCTGGCTGCCGACTCTTCCTGTATCGAAGCTGGCGATTACAATATATATAATCCATAAAACTACGATGCTCTCTGTCATGCCGACCACGATTCCCAGTACACTGTTAAGCAGTTTCAGAATCGGCAGGTGCGCAATTGCCGAAAGGGACTTGAAAATCAGGTTCACCAGTCTGGCTGCGAGCCCGGTAATCAGCAGCATCAGAATCGACAGTATAATATTGGTATTGTTTTTTTCTTTCACACTGCTATATAAAAGGATAGCCAGCGAAAGGACGAACAGAGAAATGACCAGAGACAGCAGCATCCTGATTTCATCCACCATCCCTTTTTTCATTCCGGCATATCCCCGCCAGAGGGCAAATAAGATCACACAAACCAGCAGTACGTTCATTTTTTCTCCCGTTTATTTCATTTCTATCATATCTATGCTGTTTGCAGTAACCGCAAGAAACCGGTTTCCGCCCAGCGTTTTTAAAAGCTGCGTCTGTTCCGGTATCGGTCCGCTGTATTTTTCTTTTCCGTTCAGGTTATAAATCAGGCACTCTCCTTCATTATATATAATCAGTTCCTGATCCGAAATCAGAACATCCCGGTATTCGATTGCAAACGGCAACGACAGCACCTGCGTCCCGTTCATATTATAAATGTCAATCCGATATTTTCCGTTTCCGTTCGTACCATTAAAAATAAACGCCACATAATTGCCGCTGCTGCGGACGTCCTGCACCTCCTCCTGCATGAAATTCTGGAAGATATTTTTTGGAATTTCATTTCCTTCATATAACATGAACTGATTATTTCCCACAGAATACGCCGTATGCGTCCCCGCAAACTCTGCCAGCGGGATTACCGTATCCGAATATTCGTAGGAGCTTACCATCGTGTCGGTGTAGTTTTGTCCGACTTCGTCAAAATTGTAAAAGCTGACGATCGATTTCATACTGCCGCTTTCTGCTTTCAGATATGCCACCATCATCAGTTTTCCATTGTCCGACAATGACACGGAAACCGGATAACCCGATTTCTGCATCGTCGTTTTGATTCCGACTGCTTTTTCCCCAGTAGGATTATAGACGTTGATCCAGGTCACATCCCCATCCTCCAGAATCGCCGCCACAACACCGTTCGCTGCCACGGACAGCGATTTCACCGGAAGGTTCGTATCAATCTGTTTGGATGTTCCGTCCTGACTGATATCATAAATCAGGTTGCCGTTATAATCCCCAACTGCAACCCAGCCCGACCGCACGGAGACACACGGCGACTGCATGTCGTAAGTCTGGTTCCACATGGCGTTGCCCTTGTAATCCGTATAGCTGATACCATCCTTACTGTAAGTCAGAAAGCCATTCTGGTAGCTCAGCAGAGTAGAACCGGACACCTGGTTCCTGTCGATTGCGGACACGACCGTGTAGCCGGAGTAGGTTTGATTTTTAAGCAGCGTTACCGCCGTCACCGTCAGCGCTGCGATCACGCCGATTACGCAGCAGGAACGAAGGATCACTTTCAGACGATGCGCCCGGATTTCCCGTTTAAAATTCTTGCTGTCTTTTTTCTCGTTTTTTTCTTTTTTTCGCAGGTATTCCCTGATATCTACCATATGAGATAAGTCCCCATTTCTTTTGCAGCATCTTTGCGAGCATGTTGGCTCACTTGCGCTCATTCCATCACGAGCCCGCGCTGACGCGCTTTACTGCCTGCTATGCAGGCTGCTCATTCTCTAATGGCGCAAGAAAAACAAATGTCGCCTTCGGCGTCGCTTGTTTTTCTTGTGCGCTCATTCCATCATAACACATTCATTATTTTGAAGGTAGTAAAATATTCTGTCCGGGCTGGATTTGATTCGGGTCTTTTATATTATTCAGGCGGCAGATTTCTATCACTTTTTCATCTGTTCCGTAAAATCTCCTGGAAATAGCGATGAGGCTGTCTCCCTTCTGCACCTGATAGCTTTCCGGGTGCGCCAGGGCTTCCTGAACCTGAGGAAAGGAATCGGAGGCTGATGCGGACTGCCGGACTGCCGAGGATTCAGCGTCTGCGTCGGTCGTGACCGCATTCCGGCCATCTGCCATTACGCTATCCGTTGTTACGCTGTCCGTCGTTACGCTGTCCGACATTACGCTGTCTGGCATTACGTTGTCTGTCATTACGTTGTCCGCCGTCCTATTGTCTGTCACTTCGCCATCCATCGCCGTATTGGCCGCACCGGTTTCATCGTCCGCCTGTGTAGCTTCGTCCAAGGCGGCAGACTGCGCCATTTCGTCCGATGAATTCCAGCCAACAGTCTCTTCTACAATCAGTCCGGGAGATATATTTTCCGTCTCATTTTTTGTATTCCGGACAGCTCCTGCCAACAGGGCGGAAACCGCTTTCATATCCGAGTACTGATTGACGGACGTCAGCGCCGTTCCGACCAGAACCAACAAAAGCACCAGGCAGCCAATCCGGCAAAGCTTCGGGAAGAGGGCGCCGGTACTGCCCGAACGGGCCTGATAAGCTGTCCCAAAAGCAGTTTTCCTCGACGCTGCGTTCAGCGTAGGTGCTGCAGCCTTAAGCGCACCCAGCCTTGACAGCACCGTTTTCCTGCTAGACGCTGTATTCGGCGCAGACGCCCTGGAGGCAGTTGCACTCCGCGCTGTATTCGGTGTAGACGCCCCGGAGGCGGTTGTACCACGCGCTGCGTCCGCTGCAGCTTCCGCTTTTCTTTTTTCCCGGCGGGCATTGATCGCTTCCATCACCCGTTCCTCCTCCACATCTGCAGGGCGGCTCTGCTCCCGTTCAGCGATCATATATGCCTGCATTTCTTCGTTTTGTTCATAAAAAATAAAATAGCCTCCGATCTGGATTTCTTCTCCCCGCACGGTCCAGAACCGGACGGAGGCTTCCTTTTTTTCAATTTTTCCAATCCGCTCCAGCTTCTGAAAATACGGAAAATTTCCGCGCCTGAAGTCCGTTTCTTTTTCCACCCCGTAAATTAAATAATAGCGGATGCCGTCCTTTTCCTCCTGCTGCCCGAATGCCAGACACGTCTCTTTTCCCTGACATCGTTCCAGAAACGTATGGACATAATCCTCCATGTACAATTTTACATTCGGACTGCCTGTCCCGATCTGCATCACATTTTTGGGTATTTTCAACATTTTACCTCTGCTCCTTTCCATCCGGGCACCCCGTTTTTCCTAATCTTAGCAGACCGTTGCCGCAGATTTTGTCTGTTTATGCGCTCTTTTTTGACGGTTTGGAGCAGAGTCCCGTTCTGGAACTTTTGCACATATTTATTCTGTCAAATACTTCTGTTCGATATAAAAAGCACAATAAAATACATTGTATTTCCTTCCGGACTCTTCTAAACTATTTTTTAGTAGATACCAAAATTTCTGCAGAATATACTAAAGGAGTGGTACTGAAAATGAGCAAACTTTCTCTTGCAGGCGAATGGAAACTTCGCGGCGAGTTTATGGACGTAACAGCAGATCGCTGTACAGAGGTGCTCGTCCACCTCAACGCCATGCCTCCCAAACCGACAATTCCCGGTTATCTGACCGAAGAAAATATGACCGAGGAGGAGCGGGAAATGTATCTGAAAGAACCCGATCCGAAATTTACGGTAAATACCGCCCTCGCCATGCACCCCTATCCTTCCAAAACGGGATATATTCCTATGACTGTACCCGGCGACGTTACAACCGCCCTGATCGATAACGGAGTTATCGAGGAGCCTTTTTTAAAGGACAACACCAAAAAAAGCATCTGGATTAAAGAGCTTTCCTGGTGGCTTGTCAAAGAATTTGATATCACCGAAGAAATGCTCAACGAAGATATTGTCCGCCTGAACATTGAAATGCTCGATTTTAATGCCGATATTTTAGTTAACGGCATTCCCGCCGGACATCAGGAAAATACCTTCTGTGCTTTTTCTGCAGATATCAAACGCTTTTTGCATGTCGGTACCAACCAGATCGTGATCCGTCTGACCTCCGGCATGGAATTAAATTATCCACATGACACCGTTTCCTATTACTGTGCAAGTGACAATGCGATCTGCGACCAGCGAGTATACACGCGTAAGCCACAGTTTACCTATGGCTGGGACTGGTGTCAGCCCGTTCCTACCTGCGGTATCGGACGTTCGATCGAAATCGAAGCGTTCAGCGGTGCACAGGTAATCGCTTCCCGCGTCGATACGCTCAGCCTTTCCGGAAATGATGCAGAAATCGAATTTCATTTTGAAATCGAAAAATCCAACATGGTGCAGAGCGCTGAAACAGAGCTGGAATATGAGCTGTCCATCGACGGCAAGACCGCGTATACCGGTCATCAGACCCTGATGCTTGTCGGCGGCATCAATTTTGCACAGGAACGCGTTGTATTAAAGGATGCAAAGCTCTGGTGGCCGAACGGTTACGGTGCTCAGAACCTTTATACCTTTACCGCACGCTGCACGGCACGCGGCATCACCCACGAAGCAAAACCGAAGAAAATCGGTATCCGCACGCTTTCCATCGACTTTTCCAAGCTGCCGGATGAAAGCCGCAACTTCTTCTTCAAAATCAACGGCACCCGTATTTTCTGCAAAGGCGGCAACTGGGTTCCTACCGATTCTATTTATCTGCGGACGCCTGATGAAAACTATAAAAAGCTGGTCAGCGAAGGTGCAGCAGCACACTTTACCATGTTCCGTATGTGGGGCGGCGGCACTTATGAACCGGATTGCTTCTACGATTACTGCTCCGAATACGGTATTTTACTGATGCACGATTTTATGTACGCATGTGCTTTTTATCCCGATCAGAAGGATTCGTTCCTTTACGAAGCAGAACGCGAGGCAGAATATCAGACCAAGCGTCTGGCGCATTATCCCTGTATGGCAGTCTGGACCGGAAACAACGAAATCGCCGAGTCCTACACAGACTGGTTCCCGGGAATGCTGCAGCCCGAACGCTACTGGGGCGATCAGATTTTCAACTACATCCAGCCCCGCGCAGTCCAGCACAATAGCCCGCTGATTCCCTACATGCCGTCCACCCCGTACTTTGGAGAACGTTCCAATACCACTGAAGAGGGAGACGTCCATGCATGGACTTATTTTGGACGCGATTCCAAGACGAGATTCAAATTCTCTTACGAACTGGAAGCTTTTGATCGATTCCCGGCGCGTTTTTCCAGCGAATACGGATTTTTCGGCGCGCAGATGGAAAGCACCGTCCGCCGTTATTTGGACGGGGAAGAGATGTCCTTCAACAATCCGTCCTGGAAGCATCACGGCGAGTTCGAACGCAAGCGTGGGGCCATCGACGGCGTTATCAACCGCCATCTGACTGAATTTTCCACGCTGGACGAACGCAGCTATCTGCTTTACAGCGGTATCATGCAGGGGCTTTTATATGCCGAAATGGCAGAGGCGATCCGCCAGAAATCCTACGGTGCCGGCGATCTGATCTGGATGTACAACGACTGCTGGCCGGAAACCGGTTGGACCATTATCGATTACTATCTCACCAGAAAGGTTTCGTTCTACTTCTTAAAACGCGCTTTTGATACGAAAAAACTGATTATCCGGAAGGCAGACGGCGGCGCGGTTGTAACCGTCATCAACGAAACCCCTGATGAAATCCGGACAAATGTCTGCGTCGGCACACAGACCTTTGATGGCGCACACAATAGTGTTCTCCTGACAAAGGATCTGACCGTTGCTCCGCATTCCTGGCAGCAATTCCATGTAGACGCTGCAGAGCCTGCCGCAGACGGATATTTCGTTGTAAGTGCAGACGGCTTTGAAACAGCTGACAGCCTGCGCGCTTATTACCGCGAATACACCATTCCGGAAAGCGATGCGGTGATCGAATCCGTTGAGAAAGACGGCAGCGATCTGCTCGTAACCGTCCGTGCAAACGTATTTACACCGTTCGCTTATCTGATGACAAGCGACGACAGAGTACATTACAGTGATAACTACTTCAAGCTCTATCCCGGAGAGGCAAAAACGATCCGCGTAGAAAACTGTGACGAGATACCTACACTGTACACAGCTGCGACAATGCACGCGTAAATTTGTATATACCTGTTATGCGCATGCGCAAAAAGATTCACAAAAGAATCTTTCGCGCATGCGTTTCACATTGAGTGAGCATTGTCCTGCGCAATGTTAAAAGAAAGGGGACTTATGTCACATACGATTATTGACCTGCCGCCTGTCGGAGACGACGGCAGGCTTTACCGCGATACCGCTTTGAATTTCGTGGAATCCCTGATTCCGAATCCGTGGAACAGCTGTCACGCGCCCGATCTTTTAGAGCTTGAAAATGGCGATCTGCTTTGCTGCTGGTTTGCAGGCTCCTGTGAAGGAAACGCGGACGTCAGCATTGCTGTGTCGCGTCTGTCAGAGGACAGTTCCCAGTGGGAAACACCGGTAATTGTTTCCGATGATCCGACCCGCAGCGAGCAGAATCCTTCCCTCTTCCTGCATCCAAACGGAGAAATCTGGCTGATGTATACCGCACAGGTTTCCCGTGATCCCAACAATCCAACCTCTGACAATTTACAGGGAACTGCTGAAATCCGCCGGAAAATTTCCCGCGATAACGGGCACACCTGGGAGGCGACCGAGACAATGTTTTCCGCTCCCGGCTCGTTCTGCCGGCAAAAGATTCAGATTCTGTCCAACGGACGTTTTATTTTCAACAATTTCCGATGTGCGATCAACGATTCCTGCATGGGAGACGATTACACCGTCCTGCAGCTTTCAGACGACCAGGGCAAAACCTGGCGCAGCGTCATGATGCCCGGCAGCCGCGGGCGCGTACACGGCAATATCGTGGAGCTTTCTCCCGGAAATCTGATCTGCCTGCTGCGCAGCCGCTCTGCTGACCATATTTACCGTTCGGAATCCCATGATAACGGCGAAACCTGGAGCGTGCCGGAGCCTACTGTGCTGCGCAACAACAACGCAAGCATTACCGCAATCCGTCTTCAAAGCGGCGCAGTCTGCGTTGTATACAATGACGTCGCCTTCAATGACGAGCCCGAGCGCACCGTCTGGCCCGACCAGCGCTGTCCTGTCGTACTCGCCATTTCCGAGGACGGAGGAAAAAGCTGGCCCTGGCGGCGTATCATCGAGCACGGCGAGGGCTTTATCGGTCCGTGGAACGACGTCAACAACCGCCGTTACGAATATCCCTGCCTGATTCAGGGAAAAGATGGCAGGATTCATGTCGCTTATGCGTGGGGCTATCGTAAGCGTATTAAATATCTGTGCATGGATGAAGCATGGATCCGAGGAGAAAAGCTTTGTAAAGGCGTTGGCGGGGACGAGACTCTGACCTGCAAAAGATAAGGGAAGCAAAGACGACAGGATTTCTAAAACAATAGAATGCGCGCTCCGCAACATTCTATTGTCATGAATAAAAACCGGCAGACAGCAAAGCTTTGATCGCTTCGCTGCTGCCGGTTTTTCTATGTCCTGCGTAGACAGTGTTATACAAACCGATATTCTGTTACGGTGTGATACGGTCTGTCAGGTCCGAATACCGAAGAAGGAAACTGCGGTTTGTTCGGTGTATCCGGATAGAACTGGGTTTCCAGTGCCAGACCCGCTCTGTAGCCGTAGGTTTTCCCATCCTTTACGTCTTCAAAATCCCTGGAGTTGCCCGAATAGAACTGAACGCCCGGAAGATCTGTATAAACCTCCATTATGCGGGATTTATCAGAGCTCTTGACAACTGCAATTTTACGAACCTGCCCGGTGTAATTGTCCAGAACCCAGTTATGGTCATATCCGCCTGCCATTTTAAGCTGGTCAAAGTCTGCATCGATCCGTTCGCCGATCAGATGCGGCTCTGTGAAATCCATCGGTGTACCTTCTACGCGTAAAATATCTCCATTCGGAATCGATTCTGCATCGGCCGGAGTATACGCATGAGAAAACAACTGCAGCTCATGGTCGGTAATCGGTCCGGCACCGTGTCCATCCAGATTGAAATAACAATGGTTTGTCAGGTTAAGAATCGTATCTGCATCGCTTACCACATCATAGGTAATGCGCAGTCCGTTCTCCTCCGTCAGCTCATACAGAACCGAAAAGTCCCTGTTTCCGCTAAAGCCAAGTTCCCCATCTTTCATAGACATCGTGAATAAAATGCCGTTTTCTTTTTCTTCGGCATCCCAGATCCGCTTATGCCCACCCAGAGCTCTGTGACTGTGCAGGTTATTGCCATTGTCGTTGACAGACAGCTCGTAGGTTTTTCCTTCGAGGGTGAATTTTGCACCGCCGATCCGGTTCGCATTCGGCGCAACGACTGCACCGTAAAATTTACCGTTTTCCAGATATTGCTCCAACCTGTCATAACCGAGTGCAACATCTGCAAAATTACCGTTATGATCCGGCGCCCAGATGCGGATGATCAGCGCACCGAAGCTGCTGACCGTCACCTTCATACCATGACTGTTTTCCAGTGTATACAAATACACCTCTCTGCCGTTTACTTCCCCGAATAACTCTTTTTTCATAGGTTCGTCCATCCCTTTCGTCTGAAAATTTTGTCTGTTACAGCTCGGTACGCCCCTCCAGCGCACGAAGCAGTGTTACTTCATCAATGTATTCCAGATCGCCGCCTACCGGTACGCCGCTCGCGATTCTCGTCACACGGATTCCGGTGGGTTTAATCAGCTTGCCGATGTACATCGCCGTCGTCTCACCCTCAAGGCTGGAGTTGGTTGCGATAATGACTTCTTTTACCTCCGGCTCTCTGGACAGGCGCTCCATCAGCTCTTTTAATTTGATATCATGGGGTCCCACGCCCAGCATCGGGGAAATCGCCCCGTGCAGCACATGATAGACTCCTTTGTATTTTCCGGTTTTTTCGTAGGCAGCCAGATCCCGGCTGTTCTCCACAACCATAATCGTCGAATGGTCCCGCTCTGCGTTGGCACAGATCGGGCAAAGCTCGTTATCGGTCAGGGTAAAGCATTCCTTACAATAGCGAACATTCTGCCGAGCCTGTATCATCGCATTTGCAATCCTGTTCACCTTTGCTTCCGGAAGCCCGATCAGGTGAAACGCCAGACGCTGCGCAGATTTACTGCCAATTCCGGGAAGCCCCGAAAGCTCGTCAATGAGTTTGTTGATATAGCCGCTGTAAAGATCCATATCAGAACGGGAAGCCTCCGCCGAGTCCGCCTGTCATTTTACCCATCAGCTCCTGGCTCGCTTCGTCCGCCTGCTTCATCGCTTCATTCACAGCCGCAACGATCATATCCTGCAGCATTTCCACATCTTCCGGATCTACTGCTTCTTCGGAAATGGTCAGCTTTACCAGCTCCTTTTTGCCGTTTACGACAGCCTCAACCGCGCCGCCGCCGGATTTTGCAGAGAACTCTTTCACCTCGAGTTCCTTCTGTCCTTCTTCCATCTGACGCTGCATGCGCTGTGCCTGCTTCATCAGGTTATTCATGTTGCCGGGCATACCCATGCCGCCCGGAAAACCGCCTCTCTTTGCCATTTTATTGCATCCTTTCTGTTTGTTACTCTTCTTCTATGTCCATATGAATGACCCTTGTCAGGTCTACATAAGAACTTTCCATTTCCTGTTTGCTGCGCACGCTGCGGACTTCAACCTCGATCTGCTTGCCCGTCAGCTCCGCCAACAGTTGTTCCAGTGCGCCCTTATTTGCCGGTTCTTTGGTAAAATAATCGGACGCCAGCCCGTCTTCCACCACAAGCAGCAGCCGATTGTCACCGCCAAGGCTTAAGCGCGCATTTTTGAGATACGACTTCATCGGCTGCTGTGCACTTCCTGCAACCCGTGGCCACTTGGCTACGATTTCTTTGATTTCCTCGGGAACTGCCTTGGGCAGCTCTGCCCTTCTGACCGGCGCTGCTGCCTGCACTGCGGGCTGTCCTGTCGGCGCCGCTGCGATTGCAATCGAGCCGCTTTCGATCTGTTCCACCGTCTGTTCCAGCTTTCGAATCCGTTCCAGAAGTGTATCTTCGTTCGTCTCCATCTCCGGCCTGCACAGCCGAATCAGCGCCATTTCAATCAGGACACGTTTCTGACCCGCATAGCGAATCCTACCGGACAGCTCCGAAAAACACCGGATATCCCGCATGATCGCGTCTACTTCGATCTGCTGCGCTTCTTCTTTCAATCTTGCCAGATTCTCACTGGATATGTCAATCACTTCTTCACAAGAATCCCCGGAAGTTTTCACCAGCAGGAGGTTGCGCAGATACCAGGTAAAATCGGAAACAAACTGGCTCATATCCCGTCCCTGCAGCACGATCTCTTCCAGCACACCGATACAGCCCGCCACATCCCGCGCAATCACGCAGCGCAACAGTTTGCTGAACACCGACGTATCCACCGCGCCCAGCACGTCCAGCACCATATCGTAGGTCAGCTCGTGTCCGAAATGGAACGCAAGGCACTGATCCAGAAGGCTCCAGGCATCACGCATCGCACCGTCTGCGGATTTTGCAAGGTATTTTAACGCCTTTTCCTCGATCGGCAGCTCTTCGCCCGCCGCGGCAAGGGCTTCCTTCATGCGCTCTTCGATCTGTTCGACCGTCAGGCGCTTGAAATCATAACGCTGACAGCGGGACAAAATCGTAACCGGAATTTTATTGGCTTCCGTCGTCGCCAGAATAAAGATGACGTAGGACGGCGGCTCCTCCAGGGTTTTTAACAGTGCGTTGAACGCTCCCGCAGAAAGCATATGAACCTCGTCGATGATATAAACGCGGTATTTTCCTTCTGTCGGGGAATATGCCACTTCATTCACGATTTCACGAATATTATCGACGCCGTTATTAGACGCTGCGTCTATTTCTATCACATTCATGCTTCTGCCTTCTGCAATCGCCTTACAGGATGCGCATTCTCCGCAGGGGCTTCCGTCCACGGGATGCTCGCAATTGACACTTTTTGCAAAAAGCTTCGCAATACTCGTTTTACCGGTACCTCTTGTACCGCAGAATAAATAGGCATGACCGATACGATCCGACCGGATCTGGTTTTTCAGTGTTGTGACAATCGCATCCTGTCCCTTGACCTCTTCAAAGGTAGTCGGACGGAACCGTCGATACATCGCCGTGTAGGACATGGACGAACCTCCTTATGTTCTCCGCAAAGCAGACGGCGTCACGCAATGTACGCGGCGCCGTCCGTTGTCTTTTAATCTCCGAAGCTGATGCCCATCATCTTCGCCTCTCTGACGATGGATGCGTTGGGATCGAGCATTTTTAACTTACCTGCTACCTCTTCCAGCGGAACCTTGACGATTTCGCGGTGCTTGTAGCCCACCATAAAGCCGTATTCCCCGTCAAGAATCATCCTGCCTGCTTCTGATCCGAGCCGGCTGGCGAATACGCGGTCATAGGCACAGGGGCTTCCGCCTCTCTGGGTATGTCCGGGCACGGTTACTCGAACCTCCATGCCGCTCTTTTCCTGAATCTGCTCTGCGATCTCGTAGGAAACCGAAGGATATTTGTAGTTTTCCAGTTTTTTCTTATATTCTTTTTTCGACAGCTTGGCGTCCTCTTTGGAGATCGCGCCCTCTGCAACTGCCAGAATTGTAAATCTGCTGCCGCGGTTATGCCGTTCGTTGATTTTTTCCACAATCTTGTCGATATCGTAAGGAATTTCCGGAACCAGAATGATGTCCGCGCCGCCCGCGATACCGGCATTTAAGGTCAGCCAGCCAACCTTGTGTCCCATAACTTCTACGATAAATACGCGTCCATGGGATGCCGCCGTCGTATGGATGCAATCCAGCGCATCTGTTGCGATGTTGACCGCGCTCTGGAAGCCAAAGGTCATATCCGTTCCCCAGAGATCGTTGTCGATGGTCTTGGGCAGCGTTACAATGTTCAGGCCTTCCTGACGCAGCAGGTTCGCTGTCTTATGTGTGCCGTTGCCGCCGAGGATTACCAGGCAGTCCAGCTGCAGCTTATAATAGGTCTGTTTCATCGCCGCCACTTTGTCGACACCGTCTGCGCCGGGCTCACGGATCAGCTTGTAAGGAGTACGGCTGCTGCCAAGGATTGTGCCGCCCTTTGTCAGAATACCCGAAAAATCGTCATACGTCATCAGACGGAACTTTCCGTAGATCAGTCCCTGATAACCGTCCTGAAAGCCATAGATTTCAACGTCTTCCGTGCTGTTATAAAGCACCTTTGCCACGCCTCTCATCGCTGCATTCAGTGCCTGACAGTCGCCGCCGCTTGTAAGCATTCCTATTCTTAACATATGTCTGCTCCTTTCTATGTTGCCTGTGTATAACTTTATCATTACTATGAACCATAATAGTTTATCCACATTCTGTATACAATACCAGTAAAATTATAACTTATTTTTATGGTGGAGACAATAAGGGACAAAGGATTTTTCATTTGCAGCAATCCTATTGACAAAAATTCCCCTGTCTCTTTTTCCAAAACGTGCTATAATACATGTGGAAAATTTGTGTAGAAAGCAGGTAGTATTGTGGATAAGTTAGATATAAAATTGTGGACACTTGCGTCCAAAGGCCAGATCGTTCCTGACCGTTCATTACTGAAGACACCGGAACAGATTGAAATGATCAAAAAAAGTGCAGAACTGAACACCGCAGTTCTCGACCATGTAGCAGCTCATATCCATGCAGGAATGAGCACTGCCGAAATTGACAAACTTGTATATGATTTCACAACAGAGCACGGAGGAATCCCGGCGCCTCTGAATTATGAGGGATTCCCGAAGAGCGTATGTACTTCCATCAACAACGTCATCTGCCACGGTATCCCAAGTGAAAATGAGATTCTAATCGATGGAGATATCATCAACGTAGATGTGTCTACGATTTTAAACGGATATTTCTCTGATGCATCCCGTATGTTCACGATCGGTGACGTATCACCGGAAGCCGAACGTATTGTCCGTGTTACAAAAGAATGCGTAGAGCTTGGACTTAAAGCAGCAAAACCTTGGGGACATCTTGGAGACATTGCTTACGCGATCAATTCACATGCACAGGAAAATGGATATTCTGTCGTAGAGGAGATCGGCGGCCATGGAATCGGTCTGGAATTCCACGAAGAGCCATTCGTAAGTTATGTTACTCCGAAGGGCAGTGAGATGGTTCTGGTTCCTGGTATGATGTTCACGATCGAGCCGATGATCAATCAGGGTTCTCCGGAATTCTATGTAGATGAAGACAACGGATGGACCGTTTATACGGATGACGACGGTCTTTCTGCTCAGATTGAATATATGGTTCTTATTAAAGAAGATGGTGTAGAAGTTCTTACAAAATAATATAATTTTGCATTATCGAAACCAGATCTTACATTATTATGTTTGTATAAAAACGTAAAAAAAGATTACCGGGAAACGCACTACATTTTCCGGTAATCTTTTTATTTTCTTTATTTCACTATTAGTCTGTTTGTATCTTCTTTACAAAATTCACTATTAGCCGGTCCATACCCATTCTACAAAATATACAGCCAGTCATGATCCTCTTCATTTCTCATTCCCAGTACAAGTGCCGAATGTGGTCCCATATTCGCAACCACTTCTCCGTCTTCTACCAGATACTCTTCGTACTCTGTTGTATATCCATCTTTGTAAGAATATAGCAGACGTTCCATGCGGCATTTTATCGGAATCTCTGCTTCCCATACAGGAACTTTTACTTCCGCACGTTCGCTGCGGTTATTGATCACAACAATGATCCGGTCATGCCCTTTAAATCTCGCATACGACAGGATATTTTCCTCTCCGCCAAGGATCTTCAACGAACCGGTCTTAAGTGCCGGATGCTCTTTGTGGATGCGGATCGCTTCTTTGTGGAATGCGATCAGTTCCTGATCTTCATGTCCCCACGGATAGGTTCTTCTGTTATCCGGATCTGTAAATCCACAGACACCAGCCTCATCACCATAATATACCGTCGGAGCTCCGACCCAGGTCATCTGCATAACAACCGCTTCACGCATAACCGCTTTATTCACATACTCGTTCGCAGCTTCCGGTCCCAGATGTTCCACACGGCCAACCATGTGATTCGTTCTCGTTAAGAATCTGGAATGATCATGGTTGGAAAGCTCATTCATCGCCACCTGAAGTGACGGAGTCAGCATGTTCGACATGTGATGTGCCATCGAACCGATAAAGTTATCGATGTTGCCAAGGAGCTCTTCTCTCGCCTCATCACTATGCTTTTCCATTCCGGTCAGGAACCATGTAACCGGCTCCATGAACGCATCAAAGTTCATAACGGTTTCCCACTCATCCCCCTTAAGCCAGTCACTCGGATCGCCGTAATGTTCGGCAAGGATCAGTGCATTCGGATTTGCATCTTTCACGGCTCTTCGGAATTTCTGCCAGAACTCGTGATTGTATTCATTGCTGCGTCCCAGGTCTGCTGCCACATCCAGACGCCATCCATCTACATTATACGGCGGCGATACCCATTTCCGTCCGATATATAAGATATAATTTTCCAGTTTTACAGAATCTTCGTAATTCAGTTTCGGCAGAGTATCATGTCCCCGCCAGCCATCGTAATTGCCATTATACGGCCAGTTCTCCGGTCCTTCTTTGAAGAAACGGAAGTAGCTTCTGTACGGACTGTCTGCCGATACATAAGCACCCGGTTCATAATCCTCTTCACCTTCGTAAATTCTCTCACGGTCCATCCATTTATTGAATGAACCACAGTGGTTGAACACGCCGTCCAGAATCACTTTCATTCCACGGCGATGTAATTCCTCCACCAGTTTAATGAACAACTCATTACTTGCTTCCAGGTTCTTAAGACCTGTCGTGCGTTTTTTATACTTCGTTGCCTGACTGTTGTCCGTCACACCATTCGGAAGCACCTCGCCTCCGTCATCTACGATCTTTCCATAATGCGGATCGATATAATCATAATCCTGGATATCGTATTTGTGGTTGGACGGTGACACAAATAACGGATTAAAATATACGACTTCTACGCCCAGATCCTGCAGATAATCAAGCTTATCCATGACTCCCTGCAAGTCTCCTCCGTAGAACTCTCTTACACCCATGTTCGCCGGATATTTGTCCCAGTTCGTTACTCTCTGCGAATAATCCCCAATGTAGTAATACTCATTCGTCTCTACATCATTTGACTTATCTCCGTTATAAAAGCGGTCTGTAAATATCTGATACATAACCGCTCCCTTTGCCCAGTCCGGTGTGGAAAATCCGGGTACTACAACAAAATTATAGTACTCCAGGATCTCGCGAGAGATTCCATATCGTCCATAATAATATTTTTCTGTCCCAGACTGCACTTCGAAACAATATCTGAACGGCTCTTCCCCCAGACGTGTCTCGAACGTATAATAATCAAACTCTCCCTGTGTGCATTCTTTTTCCATTACATATGTGTCAGCCGATGTCACAAGCCCTACTCTGTCTACATCATCCTTCGCCGTACGGAACCGGAATGTCACCAGTTCGCTTTCTTTCGGTTCAGGGGGATACACATATCCTTCTGTTCCATCACAAAATAAAGCCGTCTTATTCATATAACTAACACCTCTCTCATTTTTTGCTCTCGGAAAGGAGCACGCTTTCTTCTAGTCTTCTGATACATCTTCCGGGAACAGCGCTTCAAATTCTTCCCTGGAAATCTTTTCTTTTTCCAACAGAAGATCTGCGCATGCATGCAGAACATCATCATATTTTCTAATGATATGTCTTGCTCTGTCATAACATTCATCAATAATTCTCTTTACTTCCTGGTCGATCACAGTCGCCACGCCCTCTCCGTAGCCTCTTGCTGTGTGCGCCAGATCACGTCCGATGAACACCTCATTGTTGTCATCATCATAGTTAATAAGTCCGACTGCCTCTGACATACCGAACTTCGTAACCATGGATTTGGCCAGGCCCGTTGCCTGCTTGATATCCTGAGATGCACCGGTTGTAATATCATCAAATACTTCTTCTTCGGCTACACGTCCGCCAAGTGCTACCGTAATATCCTGAAGCATCTTTCCTTTTGTATTAAACATCTCATCCTTTTCCGGAAGCGGCATCGTATATCCGCCCGCACTTCCCGTCGGGATGATTGAAACACTGTATACAGGTCCCACATCTGGAAGCACATGGAACAAGATCGCATGCCCTGCTTCGTGGAATGCTGTGATTCTCTTCTCTTTTTCGGAAATAACGCGGCTCTTCTTCTCCGCACCGATTCCAACTTTGACAAATGCTTTTTTTATGTCTTCCTGTTTTAAGAATACTCTGTTATCCTTTGCAGCCAGAATTGCTGCTTCGTTCAAGAGATTTTCAAGATCAGCTCCGGTAAATCCTGCCGTTGTCTGCGCGATCTGCTGCAGATCGATCTCTTCGCTTAACGGTTTCCCCTTCGCATGTACCTTGAGGATCTCTTCACGGCCCTTAATATCCGGTCTTCCGACCATAACCTTACGGTCGAATCGTCCCGGACGTAAGATTGCAGGGTCAAGAATATCCACACGGTTTGTAGCCGCCATCACAATGATGCCTTCATTGACGCCGAATCCGTCCATCTCTACCAGCAACTGGTTCAGTGTCTGCTCTCGCTCATCGTGTCCGCCGCCCATTCCGGTTCCACGCCTTCTTGCGACCGCATCTATCTCATCGATAAATACTATACACGGAGCGTTATGCTTGGCATCGTCAAAGAGATCCCTGACTCTTGATGCACCTACACCAACAAACATCTCAACAAAATCAGAACCGGATATACTAAAGAACGGCACTCCCGCCTCTCCCGCTACTGCCTTGGCAAGCATTGTCTTACCTGTACCCGGAGCACCTGTAAGTATTACACCCTTAGGTATTCTTGCTCCAAGATTAGTATACTTCTGCGGATCCTTAAGGAAATCAACTATCTCCTCCAGTTCTTCCTTTTCCTCATCAAGTCCGGCAACATCGCTGAACTTAACAAGCTTGTCAGGATTAATAATCATCTTGGCACGGCTCTTTCCAAAATTCATCATCTTGGCATTGCTTCCGCCTGATGCCTGCCTTGTCATCATAAAGAACAGGAATATCACCACAATAAGTGACATTGCACATGGCAGAAGAATTGAAAGCCATGAGTTCTCAACCTTGACATCCCTCATCTGGTAACTAACCCCATTGGAATTAAGCAATTCCTGTATTGCATTGACATCTGACACATACATGACTCTGTCAGCACCATCTGATGATGACTTAAGAGTTACCGTAAGCTTTCCCGTAGGGACCTGCTCATTCTGCTGAATAATTATGTTGTTTATATTATCATCTTCAATATCCTCAGTCAGCTGCTGATACGAATACTGCGTACGCTCATCCGACCTGGCCCCGCGTAATGAGAATACTGCACATGCAGCTATAAGAAGTATCACGAGATACAGCCACATGCCATTAAATCTGTTATTATTCATCTGATTCTCCTCTATCTGACATTTCTATATACGGCATATCTTAATCAACGAACTCAATTACACCTATGTACGGAAGATTTCTGTATTTCTGATCATAGTCAAGTCCATATCCCACTACAAACTTATCGGGTATGTCAAACCCGTTATAATCAACATTCACATCTGCCTCACGCCTGTCCGGCTTATCAAGCAGTGTACGAGTCTGGACAATGTATTACCCGAATCAATTATATCTTCGATTACAATTACATCTCTTCCTTCAATACTCTCATCAAGTTCTTTTTTTATCTTAATATTGCCGCTTGAGACCGTACCTGAGCCATAGCTTGAGACCTGGATAAAGTCTATCGTTACCGGCATCGTAAGTCTCTTGGCAAGTTCACATGTGAAGAACAGGCTTCCCTTGAGTATACATATAAGATGCACGTCACGGCCTTCATATTCCTTATTAATCTGCTCTGCTATCTCTGCTATTCTTGTCTCCACCGCCTTCTGGCTGATTAATTCTGATATCTTCTCCATCGTCTCCTCCTGATTCATTCCCGACACTTATCATTGCTGTATTTATTGTCGTATCCTGCGCTTTATAACGCTCACTCATTCTGAATCCGACTATCCATACGATTTCATTGCCGTCTGCCACAACAAGCACCCTGTCTCTGTATTCTGCGGGTATCTTCTGTTCAATCATGAACCTGCCAAGCTTCTTGCTCCGTCC
>ENA-ORLY01002314-ORLY01002314.1-human-gut-metagenome-genome-assembly--contig:-NODE-2314-length-18645-cov-9.958746_pt1 | contig 18645 bp, 22 predicted proteins | sample MGYA00243071_ERZ508832 | MGnify/ENA primary metagenome ERZ508832 (study PRJEB26277, sample SAMN04329777) | human gut metagenome | biome: human-associated habitat | host: Homo sapiens | place: USA... | reverse complement strand
ACCAGCTTTGAAGAACTTACCCCTACTCTGCTGCGGGAGTTTGTAGAGAAAATCGTTGTGCATGAGTGCAGCTATGACGAGAACAAGACCCGCAGACAGGACATTGAGATTTATTATTCTTTTGTTGGCAAGGTGGACTTGCCCGAATAACCGCCCGACCTATCCGACACAATGCGCAAGTGCCGGATAGGAACGGCAAAATTTTTTACACTTCTATTACTTCTTTATCGCACATCAGTAAAGAGCCAGGGCATCAAGCAGCTCATGGCGGGCGGTGGCGTTGCCCTCATTGGCCTCACCCTGATCCCTCTGCTGTCCGGTTTGCTGTCTGCCTGATGCTCTTTCAAACCCGGCGGGGGCTTTCGCTTCATAGCGGGAGCCCCCGCAATAGGAGGTGATCTCCCTTGATATTGGATATGATCCAGGAGTGGTTCAAGGAACTGCTCATTGACGGTATCATTTCAAACCTGACCGGGATGTTTGATACCCTGAACACAAAGGTGGGCGAGATCGCCGGGGAGGTCGGCATGACGCCCGCCGCCTGGAACAGCAGCATCTTCAACATGATCCGAAACCTCTCGGAGACGGTAATCGTCCCCATTGCGGGTATTATCCTCACCTTCGTCATGTGCTACGAACTGATCCAACTGATCGTAGAGAAGAACAACCTCCACGACTTTGACACCTGGATTTTCTTCAAGTGGATTTTCAAAACCTTCTGCGCGGTGCTGATCGTCACGAACACCTGGAACATCGTCATGGCGGTGTTCGATGTGGCGCAGAATGTGGTCAGCCAGTCGGCGGGGGTCATTATCTCGGACGCAGGCATCGACATCTCCGGCGTGGTAGGCGATCTGGAGACCCAGCTTGCCGACTGGAGCGTGGGCGCCCTGCTGGGGCTGTGGTTCCAGAGCGTGTTCGTAGGGCTGTGTACGCAGATCCTCTCCATTTGCATCTTTCTGGTTATTTATGGAAGAATGATTGAGGTGTATTTGGTCACCTCAATAGGTCCCATTCCCTTTGCCACGATGGTCAACCGGGAATGGGGCTCCACGGGGCAGAACTACCTTCGCTCCCTGCTGGCCCTGGGCTTCCAGGCCTTCCTCATTATGATCTGCGTGGGCATCTATGCCGTGCTGGTGGAGGGCATCTCCACATCCGGCGACAACATATCCGCGGCCATCTGGGGCTGCATGGGCTATACGGTCCTACTGTGCTACACCCTGTTCAAGACCGGCAGCCTGGCAAAATCCCTGTTCGGCGCCCACTAAAGGAGGTGTGAAATATTGGCTTATGTAACGATCCCGAAGGACCTGAGCCGGATACAAAGCAAGGTCCTGTTCGGGCTGACCAAACGACAAGTGATCTGTTTCGGAGCGGCGGCGCTGGCGGGCGTGCCGCTTTTCTTTTTGGCAAAGGCGAGCCTGGGGACCACCACGGCGGCGCTGTGCATGATCCTGGTGATGCTGCCCTTTTTCCTGTTCGCCATGTACGAGAAGAACGGGCAGCCGCTGGAAGTGTTCCTGGGTCATCTGATCCAGAATAAATTTATCCGGCCGAAGGTGCGCATCTACCAGACCAACAATCTTTATTCCGCCCTGGTGCGGCAATCCCAACTGGAACAGGAGGTGAAGCGGATTGCGAAAAAAGGCAGAAAAACCGGCAAAGCGTAAGCTCACCCGTGCCGAGCGCAAGCAGATCGAGGCGGTGATCCGGCAGGCAAAGGGCGACGGAAAAACCCATACGGTGCAGGACAGCATCCCGTTTCAGAATATGTTCCCCGATGGTCTGTGCAGGCTGGAGGGCGGGACCTTCTCCAAGACCATCGCCTTTGAGGATGTGAATTACCGCCTGGCGGGGCCGGAGGATCAGCGGAGCATCTTTGAAAGCCTCTGCGACTTCTACAACGGCTACGATCCCTCCATCGGTGTTCAGGTCACTTTGGACAGCCGTAGCGAAGGGGGCGCCGTTGATGACATGTTCGGTATCACCCGGCAGGGCAACGACCTGGATCCCATCCGGGACGAGGCGGTGGGCATCCTGCGGATGCAGTACCGCCGGGGCAACAACGGCTATGTGAAAACCAAGTATGTCACCCTGACCATCGAGGCGGAGAATCTTCCTGCTGCCCGGGCGCGGTTTGCCCGCATCGAGGCCGATACCCTGAACCGCTTCAAGGTCATGGGGGCGGCAGCTCATGTGCTGGACGGAAAGGAGCGGCTGGAGCTGCTTTACAACATCCTCCACCCGGAGGGCGGGCGGTTCGCCTTTGAATGGGACTGGCTCCCGGCCAGCGGCCTTTCGGTGAAGGACTTCATTTCTCCGTCCTCCTTCCACTTCGGGGAGACCCGCACCTTCCGCATCGGCAAACGGTACGGTGCGGTGTCCTTCCTGCAAATCCTGGCGCCGGAAATGCATGACCGTATCCTCACCGACTTCATGGAGGCGGAGGGGAATATCATGGTGACCATGCACATCCGGGGCATCAACCAGAACGAGGCCATCAAGATGGTCAAGCGGAAGATCACCGACCTGGACGCCATGAAGATACAGGAGCAGAAACGGGCGGTGCGCAGTGGCTACGATATGGACATACTCCCCAGCGATTTGTCTACTTATGGAGGTGCGGCGAAGGATCTTCTCACCGACCTGCAATCCCGCAACGAGAGAATGTTCAACATGACCTTCCTGGTGCTGCACACGGCGGAGACCCGCCAAAAGCTGGAGATCGCTGTATCCCAGGCGGCCAGCGTCGCCCAGACCTACAACTGTCTGCTGACCCGGCTGGACTTCCAGCAGGAGGATGGACTGATGAGCAGCCTTCCCCTGGGCCTCAACCGCATCAGGATCGAACGGAGCCTGACTACATCGGCCCTGGCGGTGTTCGTCCCCTTCGTCACCCAGGAGATCTTCATGGGCGGGGACGCCATGTACTACGGTCTCAACGCCCTCTCCAACAACATGATCCTGCTGGACCGCAAGCAATCCCGCTGTCCCAACGGCCTTGTGTTCGGCACCCCCGGCAGCGGCAAATCCATGAGCTGCAAGCGGGAGATCACCTTTATCATCCTGACCACCGACGATAATGTCATCATCTGCGACCCGGAGGACGAGTATTCGCCCCTGGTGAAGCGGCTGGGCGGTCAGGTGATTCGGCTGTCCCCGTCCAGCACCGACTATGTGAACCCCCTGGACATCAATCTCAATTACTCCGAGGAAGAAAACCCGCTGGCGCTGAAATCCGACTTCGTACTGTCCTTCTGCGAGCTCATCATGGGCAGCAAGACGGGGCTGGAGGCCATCGAGAAAACCGTCATCGACCGGGCAGTGCAGATGATCTACCAGCCCTACTTTGCCGCCCCCCGGCCGGAGAATATGCCGATTCTGGGCGACCTGATGAACGCCCTGCTGTCCCAGCACATCCCGGAGGCCGACCGGGTGGCCCAGGCGCTGGACCTCTATGTAAACGGCTCCCTCAACTTCTTCAACCACCGCACCACCGTGGACATTTCCAACCGCCTGGTCTGCTTTGACATCAAGGGGCTGGGCAAGAACCTGAAAAAGCCGGGGATGCTCATTGTCCAGGACGCGGTGTGGAACACCGTCACCATCAACCGGGCGATTGGACGGTCTACCTGGTATTTCGTGGACGAGTTCCACCTTCTGCTGAAGGAGGAACAGACTGCGGCGTACAGCGCCGAGATTTGGAAGCGGTTCAGAAAATGGGGCGGTATCCCCACCGGGGCGACCCAGAACCCCAAAGACCTGCTATCCTCTCCGGAGATTGAAAACATCCTGGAAAACAGCGACTTCATCTATATGCTCAACCAGGCTGCGGGCGACCGGAAGATCCTGGCGGAGCGGCTGAACATCTCATCGGAGCAGCTTGCCTATGTGACCAACTCTGAGCCGGGCCATGGGCTGCTGTTCTTCAACAATGTTATCCTGCCCTTTGCGGATGACTTCCCGAAGGATACCGAACTCTACAAACTGCTCACCACCAAGCCCAGCGAGGTGGAACATGAACGGCAGTGAACATTTCACCTATAAAACTTAGAAAAAAGTAAATCCTCAGCGTGTGCTGAGGATTTACTTGAAATCACCATTTGATACCAGCTTTTTTAAGTTGCACCTTAACAGAGTCCGAAAATTCTTTTGTATCGAACTGTATTTCCTTATCTTCGCACTTGAAGGTAAAAATGTTACTTTTGAATACATCTTTAGAGGCAAATACATGAATGCCTCCCGTTTTGCATTCTGGATTATCACATTCAAGTTCAAATTTTGGGTTCTGGGCACAAAAAATCTCCATGTGTTTATCCATAATTGACCCTCCCTTAAATTATGATACTCATTATAGCATGCTTGGAAATCGGTTTAAAGATTTTGGGGCCTAATTTCAAAATGTTTTATTGTATTACATTTCTTTATACTCAAAATTCTGAAAGGAGCACGATATGGAACAGGAAAAGCTGTATGTCATTGAGGAAAAGACCTACGAGTCCCACATCGACGAGGAAGTCCACCTCTACGGGCTGCTCCACCAGCTGGCCTTCCTTGCCGGGAAGGTCAAGGACCGCAGGGACATGGAGAACCTGATCGACACCGCCCGGCGGTACGGGGAGATTGCCGACCAGATGTTTGACCGCTGGAGCATCCCCGGCCGCTATCTGGTGTTCGGAGACAAGGCCGACCTTGCCCGACTGAAGGCTCTGGAGCTGTGCGAGCTGGACGCCTTCTATGTGGACTGCGCGGACGACGAGGACGATTCTCATGTCTGACCGCCTCACTCATGTCAGCCTCTTTTCCGGCATCGGCGGGCTGGATCTGGCGGCGGAGGCAGCAGGCTTTGAAACGGTCTGTCAATGCGAGTGGGCGGACTATCCCTATTCCATCCTGCAAAAGCATTGGCCGGATGTGCCGAAGTTTCGGGACATCACCACATTTACGAAGGAGGCATTTTTTGAGAAAACAGGACTTGAAACCGTCACCATTATTTCCGGCGGGTTCCCGTGCCAGCCCTTCTCCACCGCAGGGCGGAGAAAAGGCTTTGCGGATGAACGCTATCTGTGGCCGGAAATGTGCCGCGTTATTGCCGAACTGCGGCCCCGTTGGGTGCTTGGGGAAAATGTTGCTGGCTTCATCAATCTGGGGCTCGACAAAACGATTTTTGACCTGGCAAAAGCGGGATACGCTGTTCTCCCATTCGTATTTCCGGCTTGCGGCGTCGGCGCATGGCATGAGCGCCAGCGAACTTTTATCGTCGCGGCTGATGTTTCCCACACCCCTTGCCTCCGACAAATCCACGGGGCGGGATGCTGCCAACCTGGATGTGTACCTGTCGGACAACGGGATCTTCCGCAAGCGGAACAAGGATGGGACGATCTGGAGCCTGTCCCTGTCGGCGGCGGTGTTCTACCTGACCCCGGCAGCATCGGAGGGCTACCGTTCCACCCTGAAACCCACGGCCTTCCGGGACAAATCCCCGTCCTCCAACCTGTCGGCCCAGGTGATCCGGCAGGAGCGGCCCCTTTCCGAGAAAGCGGCGCTGAACCCGGACTGGGTGGAATGGCTCATGGGATTCCCCCCGAAATGGACGGACGCATCCTCTGGCGTGCCGAGCCGGAAGGGGTCTCCCGCATGACCGAGGACACGGAAAACCGGGCACTGCGGCTGAAAACCCTGGGGAACGCGGTCTGCCCGCCCCAGGCCTATCCCATTTTCCAGTACATCGCCATGATCGAAACCGGGGCCTGTGTCAATATCTGCCCCTATGGAACAGGAGGTGACGCACCTTGAAAGAATGGAAAGCCTCCGCAAAGGAGGCGCAGAAGATGACCCGTGACGGGGCGGTATCCGTCAATCTGGTCACGGGCGAGACGACCTATCCCTCTGACCGGGCACCGGAGCAGGGCCATTCCGCCTCCAGCGAGACAGCGGGCACCGCCGGGAAAGCGGTGGACCGTGTGGTGCTGCACCATGAGCGGAAGGTCCAAAAGAAACGGCGCAAGAAACAGCGCAGGGCCTATCGGGAGGGCGCAGCGGCAGCGAGCCGCCCATCCTCCCGATTGCAGTTTTCCGAGGCAGACCAGGCCAAGCCGGAGCTGCAAGGGGTCATCCGCAAATCGGACAAGGCAGCGGACCGGCTGGATGCTGCCAGGGACGCGATCCCCAATAAGAGGCCCGGCAAACCCCACGCAAATCCGCTGTCCCGTCCGCTCCAGGAGGCAGGCGCCGCCATCCACGGCAAGATCCGGGAGGTGGAGCCGGAAAACTCCGGCGTCCAGTCGGGCCACCTGGGGGAACGCGGCGTGGAGAAAACCGTGGGCTTTGGGAAACGCCGTGTCCAGAACTGGCGGGCGGAACGCAAACTGAGACCCTGGCGGGAGGCGGCAAAGGCGGAGCAGGCGGCGGTCAAGGCCAATGCGGATTTCTACTATCGGAAAGCCGTGGCGGAGAACCCCCAGCTTGCATCCAATCCCGTCTCCCGCCTGTGGCAGAAACGGAAGCTGCAAAAGCAATATGCGGCGGCATACCGGGCGGCGGGCAAGACTGCCCAAGCCGGAAAAACAGCGGAGGCCACGGCAAAGGCGGCCAGGAAAACCGCCCAGGAGTCCAAACGCACCGCCCTTTTTGTCAAGCGCCATTGGAAAGGCGTGCTGATCGTGGGCGGCATCGGACTTCTGCTGGTGATGCTGCTGGGCTCCCTGCAATCCTGTTCCTCTATGTTCGGCGGCGGGGCGTCCAATTTCATGGCGTCCTCCTATCTGTCCGAGGATGCGGATATGCTGGCAGCGGAAGAAGCCTACTGTGCCAAAGAGGATGAATTGCGGGAATACCTGGATACCTACGAGGCCACCCACGACTATGACGAGTATCATTTCGACCTGGACGAGATCGAGCACGACCCCTATGTGCTGATCTCCATTTTGTCGGCACTCCATGAAGGGATGTTCACCATTGACCAGGTACAGGGTGACCTTCAAACCCTCTTTGACAAGCAATACATCCTTACCGAAACCGTGACCACGGAGACCCGCTACGATTCAGACGGTGATCCCTATACCTGGACAATCTGCACCGTCACGCTGGAAAACTTTGACCTCTCCCATGTCCCCGTCTACATGATGGGCGAGGATCAACTTTCGCTCTACGCCACCTATATGTCCACCCTGGGCAACCGCCCCGACCTGTTTCCGTCCTCCGGGTATGTGAGCAAGTACATCGAGAACCCGCCCACCGCCTGGGAGATCCCCGCGGAATACCTGACGGACGAACGGTTCAACACCCTCATTACCGAGGCGGAAAAATACCTGGGCTATCCCTATGTGTGGGGCGGCAGCAGTCCCAGCACTTCTTTCGATTGCAGCGGCTTCGTCAGCTATGTGCTGACCAACAGCGGTCTGTGCAATACCGGGCGGCTGGGCGCCCAGGGGCTCTACAATATTTCCACCCCCGTATCCGCCCCCCAGCCCGGCGATCTGGTGTTCTTCGTGGGCACCTACGACACAACCGGCGTATCTCATGTAGGTATCTATGTGGGCGACGGGATGATGCTGCACTGCGGTGACCCCATCCAGTATTCCAACCTGAACACAAGCTACTGGCAGTCCCATTTCTACGCATACGGCAGACCAACCTACAACTGATGGAGGTGATGAAGTATCAATATGGTTTCCTATGGGGGCGGCGCCAACAGCACCGCCCTTCTGATCGGGCTGCACCAGCACCGTATCCCGGTAGACCTGATCCTCTTTGCGGATACGGGGGCGGAACATCCCCACACCTACGCCTATCTGGAGGTGATGGATTCCTGGCTGAAGGACCACGGGATGCCGCCCATTACCAGAGTGTATAAGACCACCCGTGACGGCAAACGGCTGACGCTGGAGGATGAATGTCTGCAAAGTTGCAGCCTTCCGTCCATCGCCTACGGCTTCAAGCGGTGTTCCCTGAAACACAAGATCGGGCCGCAGGAAAAGTTCTGCAACCATTACCCAACCTGTCAAAAGGCGTGGGCGGCGGGCAAACGAGTGGTCAAGTTCATCGGCTATGATGCGGACGAGGGCTACCGCAGCGACAAGGTGCTGCTGGGCGACCTGGCCGACCGAAAATACAGCAAGTGGTATCCCCTGATGGAATGGGGATGGACACGGGACGATTGCATCCGGCAGATCGAGGCGGCAGGGCTGCCCCAGCCGGGAAAATCGTCCTGTTTTTTCTGTCCCAGCATGAAACCCGACGAGATCACCGCCCTGCGGGAGCAGCATCCCGACCTGTTCCGCCGCGCCCTGGCGCTGGAGGACAACGCCCGGAAAACCCTGAAAACGGTCAAGGGCCTGGGGCGGAACTATTCCTGGAGAGAACGATTTGGAAAGGAGTTTTGCACACATGGCAACGGTTGAGAAGATCCGCAAGGATATTGAAAAGGCGAAGGAGAAGATCTCCGTCCAGCAGAAGCGCCTTCGGGAGCTGGAGGCACAGCTCACCGAGGAAGAAAACCTGGAGATCGTCCGCATGGTCAAGGCAGTGCGCATGGATAACAAGGAGCTGACCGCCTTCCTGAAGGCCTACGCCAGCGGCCTCATCACCCTGCCCGACGGGATGATGGAGGCGGAGGCAGCGGCGGAGCCTGACGATGAGGATATGGAGGACGGCAACCATGAAGCATAAGAAAGTGATCCGGCTGTTTACGGCGATGCTGGCGGTAGTCCTGTACATGACCGCCTTCTCCGTCACCGCCTTTGCGGGCGGCGGGGATGGAGACTATTACACCGGGGAGCCCGCCGAGACGGCGCCGGAACCCACCGAGGAACCCGCCACCGGGGGCATGGAGCCGGAGGGCCAGCCCCTGACCCCGGAGGGTAATGCCACGCTGGTGGACGACTATTACGGCGACAAGCAGCTGATCACCGTGACCACGAAAGCGGGCAACTATTTTTACATCCTGATCGACCGGGCCAACGAGGACAAGGAGACCTCCGTTCACTTTCTGAACCAGGTGGATGAAGCCGATCTGATGGCGTTGATGGAAGATGGACAGACGGAGGAACCTCCGGCTGTCTGTATCTGCGGCGAAAAATGCCAGGCTGGTGCGGTGAATACCGCCTGTCCGGTCTGCGCGGTGAATATGAGCGAGTGCGCCGGGAAAGCGCCTGAGGTGGAGCCGGAGCCTGAACCGGAGCCGGAGAAGGAGTCCGGCAGCGGCGGCGCCCTGGTGCTGATCCTGCTGCTGGCGGCCCTGGGCGGCGGCGGAGCCTTCGCCTACATCAAGTTCATCAAGCCCAAGCAGGGCGCAAAGGTCAGCGCCGACCCGGACGACTATGAGTTCGAGGACGAGGAATACGAAAACGAGGATGTTCCTGAACAGGAAGAACAGGAGGACCAGAATTGAGTAAATTGGTGATCTGTGAAAAACCGAGTGTAGCAAAGAGTATCGCATCGGCCCTGGGTGTCACATCCAGGGCCGATGGCTATTTTGAGGGTGGCGGCTGGCTCATCTCCTGGTGCATCGGGCATTTGGTGGGGCTGGCGGACGCGGCCGCCTACGATGACCGCTACAAGAAGTGGCGGTATGAGGATCTTCCCATCGTGCCCGACCCCTTCCGCTATGTGGTGTCCGAGGAGAAGGCCGCCCAGTTCCACATTCTCCGTTCCCTGATGGAGCGCCCCGATGTGACAGAGTTGGTCAACGCCTGCGACGCAGGGCGCGAGGGCGAACTGATCTTCCGGCTGGTCTATGAGGCCGCCGGATGCTCCAAACCTTTCTCCCGCCTCTGGATTTCTTCAATGGAGGACACAGCGATCCGGGAGGGCTTTGCCGACCTGCGCCCCGGTGCGGGCTATGACCCGCTGTATCAGTCGGCGCTCTGCCGCCAAAAGGCGGACTGGCTCATCGGCATCAACGCGAGCCGCCTGTTCTCCGTCCTCTATCACCGTACTTTGAATGTGGGGCGGGTGCAGACGCCCACCCTGGCGATGCTGGCCGACCGGGACAGCAAGATCGTCCTGTTCCGCAAGGAGAAATACCATCATGTGCGGCTGGCCCTGGAGGGGGCCGAGGCGGTCAGCGACCGCATTGTTTCCCCGGAGGACGCCCAGACCATCCGGGACGCCTGTGACGGGCAGCGGGCTGTGTGTGTATCCCTGGTGCGGGAGAAAAAGACGGAGAAGCCGCCCAAACTGTACGATCTGACCACCTTGCAGCGGGAGGCAAACCGGGTGTTCGGCTACACGGCCAAGCAAACCCTGGACTACGCCCAATCCCTCTATGAAAAGAAGCTGCTGACCTATCCCAGGACGGACAGCCGGTATCTGACGGGCGACATGACGGAGACCGCCTCCGTGGTCCTGCATCTGGCGGCGGGGGTGAAGCCCTTCGACGCCTGTCCGGCGTTTTTCCCCGATGTTGCGGCGCTGGTGAATGACAAGGAGGTATCCGACCACCACGCCCTGATCCCCACTCTGGAGCTAGAAACGGCGGACGTGCCTGCGCTGCCTGTGGGCGAGCGCAATATCCTTCTGCTGGTCTGCTGCAAGCTACTGTGTGCGGCGGCAGAGCCTTTCGTGTACGAGGCGGTCACAGCCACCTTTGAGTGTGGCGGACACACCTTCACGGCAAAGGGAAAGCAGGTGCTTTCCCAGGGCTGGCGGGCCATTCTGGAGGTGTTCCGTTCCTCCCTGAAGGAGAAGCCGGAAGATGAAGATGCCGAGGGTGTCCTTCCCGCCTTGACCGAGGGGCAGGTCTTTGAGCCGGTCACCGCCTCCGTCACCGAGCACTTCACTTCGCCCCCGCGCCCCTATACGGAAGATTCTCTCCTGGCAGCCATGGAGAACGCGGGCAAAGAAGATATGCCGGACGAGGCAGCGCGCAAGGGCCTGGGCACCCCGGCGACCAGGGCGGCCATCATCGAAAAGCTGGTGTCCGGCGGATTTGTCGAGCGCAAGGGCAAGAACCTGATCCCCACAAAGGCAGGCGTCAACCTGGTCACGGTGCTGCCGGAGCTGCTGACCTCTCCCAAACTCACGGCGGATTGGGAGCAGCGGTTGAACGAGGTGGCGAAAGGCCAGGCGTCACCGGAGGACTTCATGGACGGGATCGCGACGATGGCAGCGGAATTGGTGCAGAATTATTCCCACATCTCGGAGGATGGACAAAAGCTGTTCCAGCCGGAGAGGGAGACGGTGGGGCTCTGCCCCCGCTGCGGCAAGCCGGTCTATGAGGGAAAGAAGAACTTCGCCTGTTCGGACCGGGCCTGCCAGTTTGTCCTATGGAAGAATGACCGTTTCTGGACCAGCCGCCGCAAGGAGCTGACCCGGAAGATGGCGGCCGACCTTCTGAAAAAGGGGCGTACCTCCGTCAAGGGGATGTGGTCGGAGAAGAAAAGTTCCACCTATGACGCCGTGGTGGTCCTGGATGATACCGGCGGCAAGTATGTCAATTTCAAGCTGGAGTTTCCCAAACGAAAGGATGGTGCGCATGGCAGAAAGTAAAACCGGCCCCAACTTCATGGAGCATTTGAAACCGCTGCTCCCCGCAGGGGGTGACGCAAGCGAACTGGAGGCAGCAGCCCAGGCGCTTGCCGGACTTTCCCCAGAGGACCGGGATCTCCTGGCCGCTGTCCAGGAGTCGCCCTATCGCCTGACTACCCTGGAGCAGTTCCGGGAGTTTCCCGCCAACACCGAGTATTTTGTCCTGGAACCCCGTATCCACGATCTGGAGACGCTTGGGTGGCGCTATCTGTTTATCCATACGGACATCGTGTTCCGGGATGAACTGCTGAAAGCCATTGATCCCGTTCCCTTCGGCAACCACGCCATGCGGGAGGAGCAGGGGTGCTTCACCAGCAAAGGGTATCTCACCCTCTCCGGCGACGAGTGGGTGCATAAGCGGGAGAAACAGACAGAGAAAAAGCCCTCCATCAAGGAGCGGCTGGAACAGAGCCGGAAGGAATGTGCCAATCAGAACAAGGCGCAGACACATCGGGAAACGCCTGCGCCGGAGCGATAAGGAGGTGTCGCTATGCCCCATTATGACTATGACAAAGATTATCCCTTTGCCGCCTTTATCACCAACCTGGGCAAGTACAACGAGGGCGCCCTTGTGGGCGAATGGGTGAAATTCCCCACCACGGCGGAGGAACTGAAAAAGGTCTTTGAGCGCATTGGGATCGGTGCGAAAGACGACTTCGGACAGACCTATGAGGAATGGTTCATCACGGACTATGATTGCTATGTGGGCGGCCTCTATGACCTGCTGGGCGAGTATGTCAACCTGGACGAGCTGAACTACCTGGCCTCCAAGCTGGACGACATGAGCCAGGATGAATATGAGCGGTTCCAGGCGGCCATGGAGATCAGCAACCATACGGGCAGCATCCAGGAGCTTATCAACCTGACGGAGAACCTGGACTGCTACGACATTTATCCCGACATCCACGACCACGACGATCTGGGCCGGTATTACATCGAGGAACTGGACGCTATGGAGGTGCCGGAACATCTGCGCAGCTACATCGACTATGAGGCCTACGGGCGAGACATCGCCCTGGAGGAAAGCGGCCAGTTCACCGACCTGGGCTATGTGCGGGACACCGGGGACAGCTTCCGTGAGTATTACGATGGCGAGCGTGGCAGCATCCCGGAGGAATACCGGGTGATGACCTTCCAGGATGACGTTCCCGAAGAAGAAGTGTCGGAATGGGCCATGGATCTTGCCTACGATATGGACGAGTTTTTCCGGCAGCACGACCCGCAGTATGCCGCCAAGCACCCGGAGGAACACGCGGCGAAGGAAGAAATCTACGAGAACCTGATGGCCGGGCGTATCTCCGCGCTGGACGAGAAGCTGGCTGCCCTGGGGCAGACTCAGGAGGATTATCTTCCCTCGGAGATCGAGAAATTCAAGGACGCCACCGGCTATGAGGAATGTCTGGATGTGGACCCTCAGGCGATCCGGGAGGCCATCGAAAACCCAGACAAGTCCCATGTGGACGAGATGCTGGCCTTTGCGGAGCAGGCAAACCGGGAGTATGAGGCGGAGTTGTATGGGCAGCAAGCGGCGCCTACCCCGGATGACCGAGAGACCGGCGAGACGGTGCGGACCCCCAGGGGCACCTTCCATGTGACGGATATGAGCCGGGAACAGATGGAGGCAGCCGGATACGGTTTCCACCACGAGTCCGAGGACGGAAAGTATCTCATCATGGCCAACGGCAGCCGCGCCTTTGCCATCCCCAGCGGAGACACACCCGAACATACCGCGCCGGAGAAGTTGACTGTCCTGGTGGTGGAGCCCATGAAGGAACCCTATGTGAAGGAAATCGACCCCGGCCTCCATGCGCTGCAAGCGGAGGTGGGCGGCGATATTGCCGCCTCCTATCCCTTTGACGATCCGGTGGGGCTGGTGCTGAACGACGAGGGCAAGCTCATCGGTCTGGACCTGAACCGCTCTCTCCGGGACGAGCATGGGGAGATTTACGACATTGTGGCAGGCACCTTCTTGGTGGTGGGCCTGGGGCCGGAGAGTTTTGCGTCCCTGCCCCCGGACATGATCCAGAAGTACACCGAGCAATTCAAGCGACCGGAGCTGTTCGCCAGCATCAACGGGCAGATCGTATCCGTTCCCGTGGAGCCGGAAAACCCGCTGCGCACGGCGGAAATGACCCTGGAGGATGACTACGGCATGATCGACGGGATCATCAACAACGGCCGCCGTGGTGAGGAATTGGAGAAAGCCCAGACCGAGGCGCGCAGGACCACGCCGGAGAAAAAGCCTTCCATCCGGGAGCGACTGGAGGACGCAAAACGGGAGTGCGCGGAACGGAAAAGCCCGGACAAGCCTGCCCCGCAGAAGAAGCCCCCGGAGCTGGGCGACTTATGAGCCGGAGCAAGAAATGGCGTCTGGAATGGGCGTTCTTCCTGGGCGAGAACGGCAGACGCCAGTATAACAAGCTATGCAAGGGCTGTATCCATCCCTGCAAGCAGAGTTTCCGGGCGGTGGTGTTGTCCTGTCCGCACTATCTTTCCCTCCGTTCCAAAAAGTGCGGGAATTAGGGTTCAAAACAGTCAAAAAAACCGGCTGTGACGGCTTTTCCGTGTAGGGGCAGTATGATTTCCCATGTGGAGCGGCAGGGCGTTTCTGCATAGGAAAAACGCCGGATTTTCACCTTTTATCAAGCAAAATGGGAGCGTCAACATCGGATGCAGTTATCCGAGGTTGGCGCTCCCATTCTTTTTTTGTTCTGGCTGCGTCGCAGTCGATCAGTCATCCTCTAACAGCTTGGAGGGCGGGATTTTCAGCACTTGGGCGATCTTGAACAATGTTTCAAGAGATATGCCACGAACCGTACCTGTTCCTTCTACCTGACCAACGAAGTTGACACTTTTCCCGATCCTCTCCGCAAGGACCTCCTGTGTCATCCCCGCCTTTTTTCTGTAATATGCGATCTTCAAGCCCAAAGTGATATAGCGTTCTGGAAACTCCGTTTGCATAATATCACCTCCTGATATTATGCTACCAACAAAACAGGTAAATTATAATTGAAACCAATTAGAGGATTATTTACTTTAAGTCAATGATTGTATATAATGAGAAGTAGATTATTTACTTTGTTGAAGAGGCTGGCTTGAAAATGGCGAAGATAGAACCGTGAACATATTTACCGTTAGTTTTTTTGGACACAGGATCATCCCGGAGTTTCGTGAGGCGGAGGATCGTGTGGAGGTGCTGGTTCATGCGCTGCTTTTGGAAAAGGAGTATGTGGAGTTCCTGGTCGGACGGGACGGAGATTTTGACCAGATCGTTTCCTCCGCTGTCAAACGCCAGAAGCGGATTGTACGGGATGACAACAGTTCCTTGATTTGGATACTGCCATATCCCACGGCGGAGTTACACAACAATACGGAAAACTTTGAAGCCTATTATGATGAAATCGAAATATGCGGCAGCGCGGCCAGCAGTCACCCGAAAGGTGCTTTTCAAATTCGCAACCGACAGATGGTGAAGCGAAGCGATCTCGTTGTATTCTATGTGGACCATACAGGCGGCGGAGCTTATCAGACCATGCGCTATGCGCAGAAAGAAAAAAAGAATATACTAAATCTTGCTGGGGAAGGATACGGAGAAAAAGAATGAGCGCCATCATCTTTCGGTGATGGCGCTCATTTTCAGCAGCAGTAGTAGGTGCTGTGGGAATGTGTGTAAACGGTCAAAGGGGCGGAGCTGTGGGAAACAATGTTTGCGGGCTGTGGGAAAGCTGACAGCTTTTCCATCGAGCCGTGAATATTTGTTTTCCATCGGTGAAGCGGCCGTTTTCCACATTTCCATAGTGCTATTCTGGAATATAGGAAGTCCCTCTTGTTATGAACAGTCGATAGATGGTCAAGGGAATATACCAGGCAGCCACCAGCAGTCGCCAGACCAGGACGAAACCGCCGATCACTCCGCCAATAATAAAGTTCAGCAGAAACAACGGAAGGGCGGTTCCCAAAGAGCCGCCGGGCACGATCCAGGCAAACATCCGTGGGATACCAAAAGGCAGGCCGCAAAGGATGAACAGCCATACATAGTCGGTGACTCCATCTTTTGTGCAGGCGGATTTGAAAATGCAGTACAGCAAAGCCGCCACCGCCACGGGCAGCACGCTCTTTTTGAAAAACTCTTTGATTACTTCGGATTTCGTCACAGTCAGCACCTCCATTCCTGGTTCCATTATATCAGCCGGATAACCATGCGCCCAGGGGTTTTGCAAAGACTGTAAAAAGCGCCCAATCCCCGTTACTCCAAGTCGTTGCTCCGTTGCCGCTGCTGTTCCTGTTCCTTCGGTCTTTCCAGCAGGGCGTCCACATTCTGGCGGAGGATGTCATATTCCTTTTCTTCCCGCTGTATCTTCCGAAGTTCCGTTTGCAGAGCGGTCTTGCGGGCGGAGAGTCCGTCCAATTCTGCTTTCAGCTTTTCGGAGGAAGGAAGTTTGGTGAGCCCGGCCTTTTTGATTTCCCTGGCTGCCGCCTCGAATAAGATGATCTCGCTCTCAAAGCCACGCAGAAATTTTTCCTTGTCCTTTGATGCCTTGTAGCGGTCATAGACAGGTTTCAGCTTGCGGTAGGTGTCGATCTGCTTTCCCAGGAGGGAAAGGTCGGCGATCCGCTGTTCCGTATCCCGCAGGCTCTCCCTGGTACGGATGGATGCGGCGGCAACGGCGTCACACCGCTCCACAAATTCCTCATAGCTGCCGATGCCGTGTTCGGTGAGAAAGTTCATGGTGGCGGCCGCCCGTTTCAGATTCTCAATGGTCGCCCACCGCTGGTATCCGGCGCTCTGCTGGGCCTTGATATTGTTCTGAATGTCAATGAGCAGGCTGACCTTTCCGCTGCGCTGCCGGGGCTGTCTGGAGGGCCTGGGGCCTCCGGCAATGCGGGAGACAACGGCTTCTTCCGTGTAATCGGCGCCCAGGGTTTTGAGCCGGGTGAACCTCTCCTGATTCGGCGCTCTTGCGGAGATATACTTTCCCCGCTTGATCTCGTATCCTTCCCGCTGTAACCGGGCAAGCAAATCTTCCAGGCTGGAGGACGCGGGGATCAGCCGGTCGATGGCGGCTTTCAGCTTTGCCTTGTAGCTGGTGCCGTTCTGTGCGGCCTGATGCTCAATGTAACTCTTGCCCTTATCCCGGCCGGGGACGATGACGGACAAGCCGTGTTCTTTGCAGAGCCGGTCGCTGGCCCGGCGTATCTCGTGATAGCTGCGCTTGTTGGAATGGTGGTGCTTGTGGTCGGTGAAGCTGACCGCATTGAAAATCAGGTGATTATGGACGTGATCCTTGTCAATGTGAGTGGTGAGGACAAATTCATATTTGCCGCCCAGGACCTCCCGCGCCAGTTCCATGCCGATCCGGTGGGCTTCCTCTGGCGACACCTCCCCAGGCTCAAAGGCTTGGATCAGGTGGCGGCCCAGGTGCGTGCCTTTGTCAATGGCATGGCGGCGTGTCCATTCAAATTCAATGTCGGCGGTCTCGGCGGCGCAGCCAAAGGAGGACACCAGCAGCTTCCCGTCCGTCTTGTCGGGATTGCAGATATAGTCAATGGCCGCTTTCAGCGTTGACTTAATAGGATGCGTCTTTGTAACTGCCATATCTGATCCAGCCTTTCCCGGATTTCCTTCATGTCGGCCTGATAGGTGGGGCCTCCAGCGTTGACCCGCTTGGCGATCTGATTGATGTTCCGGCCAATGGCGGACAAGAGCTTGTTCATCTCCTTAATGTCCCTGGTGTCCACATAGATGATATATCCATCAATCGCCATTTTCCGCAGGTAGGCGCCGATCCGCTTTGTCTGGAGTTGGGCCATCTTCTGTTCCATCAGTTTCTTTTCCTCGGCGGTCACATAGAACTTCACCTGGATATTCCGTTTCCTATTTGCCATCGTGGTATCTCGCCTCTTTTCGTATCAGGGTTTGGGATGTTCCCAACAAGCATTTTTCGGGTTTAGGGGGAGGGTTCCCTAAAGCCAAAAATCGCAAGCGGGTACTCGCTTGCTGTGCTTGCTATCGTTTCTCTCTCCGTACCTAAGTAATCCGAAACTCCTGCCTTTGGCAACCATGAAAGCAAAGAAAAACGCTACAAACGGTATCCGTTCATAGCGTTTTCTAATCATTATCCAGTTGTGCTAACCACATCATTTTTCTTCCTCCGCTCTGGCATCCAAGATGGCCTGTGCGGTGGCAATGATGATTTTCAGTTCAGCCTCTGTCATCTCATCAAGCAAGGGATCAAGTTGTCTACGCGCCGTGGACTTACTCTCTGTTGCGTCCCCAAAGAGAAGTTGATCTACGGAGATATGATAACGGGTCACCAGTTCAAAGAAAATCTGGAGACTCGGATGCTGCCCTTTGTTTTCAATATTCGCAAGGTAGCGAGGGGAAATGTTCATTTCGTCGCTTACTTTCTTGCGGCTTTCATTTCTGCCTGTCCGCGCTGCTTTTATGGCTTGCCCGAAAGCTGCAAAGTCATACAAAGGTACTGGTCTTTTTGCCATAATAATTCACCCAACTACATTTTACTGTTCCTTTCTTTGCTTGGATATGCTTACACAGTACCTACTATTAGCCAAAATAATTCATATTATTGCCGGATAAAAACATATTGACAAATTTCAATTTGTGTATATAATAGTTTATAGAAGCACGTCAACAGGAGGTGAGATTATGGAACTTGATGAAAAAAAAATACCAACGATTTTCAAAGCATTTTGTGATGAAAACCGTGTTAAAATTTTGAAACTATTGCTTACAGGAGAGAAGTGTGCTTGTGTACTATTAGATGATATGCACATTACGCAACCAACGCTTTCCCACCACATGAAAATACTTTGTGATTCTGGTATAGTGATAGGACGCAAAGAGGGGAAATGGATGCACTACTCTATTTCAGAGAATGGCGTGCAGTATGCAATAGATTGTCTACAAGCGCTTATGATTACAAGTGCAGCATTTGAAAATAAGTCGTGTTGTGATAGGTAAGTTTACTTACTTTTCCGCACGACTTATCAAAACATCAACATATAGACAAATTTCATTATTTCTTTTTGAAGGAGGCTATTTATGGATATGCTAAAAACAGGTTGGAACTTCTTTCAAAATGAAGTTGTAGG
>ENA-ORLY01002299-ORLY01002299.1-human-gut-metagenome-genome-assembly--contig:-NODE-2299-length-18783-cov-3.078745_pt1 | contig 18783 bp, 18 predicted proteins | sample MGYA00243071_ERZ508832 | MGnify/ENA primary metagenome ERZ508832 (study PRJEB26277, sample SAMN04329777) | human gut metagenome | biome: human-associated habitat | host: Homo sapiens | place: USA... | reverse complement strand
GAACAGAACAATTCGGAAGGACGCGCCGACTTCGAAATGACCGGCATACCGGGCACGGATTATTACACGGACGACCGCCTGGTGGAGTTCAAATATTACAAAGCCAAAGAGGCGGAAAAGATGTTAGGACCGGATGCACCCCTGCCCGAACACGTGGAGCAGGTGCACCGTTATGCCGAAGACACACTGCGGCATTTCCCCAACTACAAGGTGCGCACATATGTGGTTTACATCTGCGCCAACCGGGGATGGAAATGCTGGGAAACATAAAGAAATGGGAGATGGGAGATCTCCCATTTCCTCACGGTTCCCCCAGCGCCCCCGCTATCAGCCTGACTTGTGCCGGAGTGTAACGTTTTGACTTCCGTGCCAGTCCGGTGGCATACAAAGCCTCCATCAATCCCGGAAAGGCGGCTATCCATTCGTTGAATTCCCTCATGGCACTGCCCGGCAGGATATCCGGCAGATAGAGCGAAGCTAACTCGCTTTTTCCATAACTCCGATACCGGAAAAGGGCATCCTCCGGCTCTTTTTTTTGTGACTTATCTTCCTCTTTCATTGAATATTGTACAGTATGATTACCATGTAAAGATAATGATTTATATGGTAATCAGCAAGTGTTTTCTCACTTTATTACGACGTTATCCGATTTATCATGCAGTTGTGCGCAGTTGTCCGATGTTGCTTGTTTTCATCCTTTTCGCATCCCCTATCTTTGTCATATCGGAAGTCAGAGTGGAGGAAACGTCTTCTCCATGCTCTTATCCCTTCCGGTATCCACACATATGATAACAGTTCCTGTAGTGCGCTACTCGCGCAACAAAAAGATCGGTGACAAGAATTCACCTCTGATTTATCTGCTGAGACCCAAACCCGGAGATGCGAAGATATATACCATCGACCTGTTGGCCAGCGAAATAGAAGCCATCGGCTCGCTGTCTGTAGAAGACGTGATCCATGTGATGAAATCTTTCGTACGCGCCATGCGGAAGGTACTCGTATCCGGCGATAAAGTGAAAGTAGACGGTCTGGGCATTTTTTATACCTCATTGACCTGTCCCGGTGTGGAGGTGGAAAAGGATTGCACAGTGAAGAATATCAAACGTGTCAATCTCCGCTTCAAGGTAGACAATACGCTGCGTCTCGTGAATGACTCCACAGCCGACACGCGTGGCGGAAACAATAACATCAGTTTCGAAATCGTATCGCCCGACGCAAAAAGCAACGACAACGGCAATGGCGGCGGAGACGGAGAAGGGGAAGATCCGGCAGCGTAAATAATTTGTCAATATGCCAATGTGCCAATTGCTGCGCTGTGTTTTTTAGAATATACGCAGCAGGCATATTGGTAAATTATCCAACCCATAGCGCAGCCAATTGGCACATTGGCATATTGGCAAATTATTTAATTATTCAAAATGAAAAAGATAATAGAGAAAGTAGTGGAATGCCTCGTGGCAATCCTGCCGTTCTTTCGGAAGAAAGGAACGGCGAAAGAATTCAGTGAATTGATAACCGATCAATACGGTTTCTTGATGGTGCAACTGGAAAAAGCGTTGAAAGATTATTTTGACTTAAGCGCCAAAGTAAAAGAGATGCATGCGGAGATCTTCTCGTTACGCGAACAGCGTTGCCGGAATACGGAGTGTGAATTACGCAAATAAAAAGGAGAGGAGGAGAGACACCGATGAGAAAAATCGATCTGATCGTCATTCATTGCTCGGCCACCCGTGAAGACCGTACGTTTACGGAGCAAGACTTGGAGGTGTGCCACCGCCGCCGGGGATTCAACGGCACCGGCTACCATTTTTACGTCCGAAAAAACGGTGATGTCAAAGCCACGCGCCCCATCGAGAAGATAGGCGCCCACGTGCGCGGCTTCAATCTAAACTCCCTCGGCATCTGCTATGAAGGAGGGCTGGACTGCCAAGGAAAAGCCAAAGATACCCGCACGGAAGCCCAGAAACAATCGCTCAAAGCATTGGTCGGTAAACTCTTAAAAGACTATCCCGGCAGCCGCGTCTGCGGTCATCGCGACCTGAGCCCCGATCTGAACGGAAACGGGGAGATAGAACCCGAAGAGTGGATCAAAGAATGCCCCTGCTTTGAGGTTTGTGAATTATGATTTATTTGTAAATTTTCAGCAGCGCCTCCGCGCTTTTTCTCCATGAGAACAGCTTGACGCGCTCCAGCCCGTAATCTACTTGTTGCTGATAGAAAGTATCATCCTCTTCCAGCAGCAGTATTTTGCGGGCTATGTCATTTTCATCCAGAGGATCGGCAAGCAGTGCCCCCTCTCCGGCTATTTCGGGCATGGCCGATGTGTTTCCGGCAATGACAGGAGTACCGCATGCCATCGATTCGAGCATCGGAATGCCGAAGCTTTCGCGAAGCGAAGGATACAGAAAAGCGAATGCGCCATTGTAAAGGGCTGCCAGGTCGGCATTAGGAATATATCCCGGAAAACTGAGATAAGGCTTTACCTCCTTTATTCCTTCTGCTGAAAGTATTCCGTCTATTGCTTCCTCTTTCAGATCGGCTATCAATAGCGGACGTTTATGTTTCGACTGTCGCAGATACAAGCCATATGCCTTAAGCACACGCGGCGTATTCTTTTTGGGGTCTGTATTTCCTAAAAAGAACAGGTAGTCGTCTGACGGGATATACTTATGTACGATTTCCGGTGCCGGCGGCATCTGCCTGAAGTGCGGGCTGTATCCGTTGTAGACTGCCGTCAGCCGGTCTTTGGGAAGATTGAGCGCTTCACGGATCCGGTTGCATTCGAAATTGGAAACAGTGATGATCTTCCTGCACTCCGACAGGATGCGGGGCACTACCAGACGGCGATAATGCCAGCCCATCTCCTGATACAACGAACGGCTGGACGATTGCCGCTTTTCCAGAAAAATAATGTCATGCAACGTCAGCACAAGCGGTACCGGACACTTGACCGGCGCCGTATTGCTCGTGCAGTGCAACAAGTCGGGACGCACGCGCGCCACAGCACGGGGCAACGCTACCTGCTCCCATAGAGGATACGAAGGGCAACGCAGTTCAACGATATGCATGTTGTCCGATTCGTTCAGGCAATGGTCCGGCCCCGGACTGACAAAAATGAAATATTCATTCTCATGATCTATCTTTTGCAGCTCCCGGATCGTTTCCAGAGCCACAAAATCCATCCCATGCTTGTTGGGACGGAATATACGCTGGGCTTCAATGGCAATCTTCATGTTTGATTTGTGATAAAAATGATTAGTGATTAGTGACAAATGATTAGTGATATTAGTGATAAATGATTAATGGCAATAATTAGTGATCCGCACCATCCTTACGCTGCATGGCACTTCTCCCATCTTCTTTCTCCCATCTTCTTTCTCCCATCTCCACTCTCCCTTCTCTTTCCCCTTCTCCATGCTCTGTATGTATGAATTTCTTATTAGCTCCTTTTAGCTTAAAGAGGTTTCCTGCCATGACGAATGCCAATTGCGGAACTTTCAACACTGCTTTGAGCAGTTGTCTGTTCAGCAGCTTTCGAGGGATAGGCAGTAGCATGGCCATTATCTGGGCTAAGACAAGTATCCCCCATTTGATACTCGCCTCCGGCGGGCAGACGATAAAAGCCACCAAAGCCAGCCCGAAAACGGCCGCCAATTGCAGCAACCGGGGAGGAAGCATCCATTGGAATATCTTATCGCAATAATCCATATTGCCCTGCATGAACGCTTTGGGCAAATCCGGCAACACCGTTGCCAGGGCACCGAACTGGGCTGCTATCCAACGTTTGCGCTGGTTCTTGATATTAGTCGTCTTCTGGGTCTTTTCATCATAAACGGGCAGGTATTGCAGGTATCCGATATGGATATTCTGCCTTAAAAGCATCGTCTCCAGTTCCTTATCTTCACCTGCCGTTTGGAGTTGCCTCACATTCCGACGGAACCAGCCGGCATCGAATGCCATTCCCGAACCGGACAGGCTGGCCGAAAGCCCTACGGCATTGTGCCCGCTACGAAATATGCCGTTATTGATCTCTTCACTGACGGCATCGAGCATGGCGACATCCGTATTCAGGTTCTTGCCTGTACGGCGCGCCTGGATGGCCGGTAAGCCGAAGTCGTAGGCACGGTTCATCTCCGACAGGAAATTGCTTGTCGTGATGTTATCGGCATCCATCACCACCACGATGTCATAAGCGTCGCCGGCTATATGCTCCATTGCCAGCACGAGAGCTTTGGCTTTCGAGCTGTCGGTGTAATCGGCTTCCAGCAAGTGTATGGGGAGCTGCCGCAGCGCATCGTTGGTGGCCGGCTGCATCTGGTCGGAGATGACAATGACGTCATACAACTCCGCGGGATACTCCTGCCCGAGAAAACTCTGCACGGCATTCACGATTACCCGGTCTTCCCTGTAAGCCGGAAAGAGTACCGCGAAGCGGTGTTGTTTCCGTGCTGCAGGATATTGAGGCGAGCGGTAAAAGCGCGAAGCGATGGCATAAAACAACAGGTAGGACACGCAGAATGCCAATGGCACAAATAATATCCAATCGATTATATAAATTACGGCATTCATGTTCGTCACGGCATTGTATTCTTGTTAGTCATGGCTGTTTATATTCATAACGGTCATTTATAGGACTTCAACTTTGCTTTCCGGGCAAAATGATGAATCCGAAAACTCCTCTCCATACCGCACCGGCCTGCCGGACACGGCGTTGCAAAAGATTCTGCAGGCTGTTCTTTGTGGCGGCAAACGTCATCTGGTAAACCAATGAAAGCAGGCGGTCCGCACCACTCAGGTTGCGCCAGGCATACAGCAGTCTGTTTCGCGTCAGGTAGTATGTGCGCAAAACGCTGAGTTGCCCGGTACTCCGGCTCTCTTTATGGAATACAGTGCAACGCGGTTCATACCACAGCGTGTATCCGGCGCGGGTCATGGCCGTGCACCAGTCCAACTCTTCATAATAAAGGAAATACACTTCGGGCATAAGCCCCACCCGTTCTATCACTTCGCGCTTGACCAGCATGGCGGCGCCGTGGAGGTAGGGGCTGGGGCTGGCCGTGTCGTATGCTCCGTTGTCCGGGCAACCGCAGCCGATGCCCGTATTGCGCAGCGTGACAGGAGACAATGCGGTGAATCCGGCAAACTGAATATGTTGCGGAGGAAATGCAAAACGAATCTTCGGTGATACGGCGCCGATCTCCGGACGGCTCTCAAGTCGTTCGATGAGGGCCGGGAGCCCGTCATCAGTGATATAGGTATCGTTGTTGATGAGGAAAATATATTTTCCTCCGGCTTCTCTGATTCCTAAATTGTTGCCGCCGGAGAAACCCAAATTCCGCTTGCTGCGTATCGTCTTGACAAAGGGATAACGCCGGCTGATGACAGCCGCCTCGTTCTGGCGCGAAGCATTGTCCACGACAATGATTTCATAACTGACCGAATGTACCGCAGCTTGCAGTGAATCGATCAGTGCACATGTATCTGCCAACCCGTTGTAGCAAATTGTGATAAAAGAGATGACCGGTGTTTCTTTTATGTCCATAAAGTCGCTTTTTCTTCTTTCTTTTTCTCCTTGGCTTTCTCTTCGTCTTCTTCCTCTTTCCGCATCTCTTTGTCAAGATAAGGGCCTGCGAAACAGAGGGCGAATCCGGTATATACAACGATTGAATTGGGATACTGCATCACATCATTGGCATAGGCAGCCACAAAGAATCCGGCGTTCATGCATAGCCACGCGCCCAAGAGTCCGCGCAGCCGCTTGCTCATGATCTTAAACAGCAATATCCAGGCACACCATGCAAAAAGCACACCATGCACGGCAAGATATAGAACCAATCCCACGATTCCGGTTTCTACCCATACACTTACCAACCAGGAATCGGGCGGATAAGGCATCCGCTCTTTGGAGGGGAAACGGTCGCCCTTGGCCAGCCCGATGCCGTAGCCGAAAGGGCGGTCGTCCATAAGCGTTTTCATTCTTTTCCGGTTTTCTACCCGCACCAGATAAGAAGCGTCTTCGGTAGGGCGGAAAGCTGTCCGCATCTTGCGGATATACTGATTGCTACTGCCTATCGTCGTAAAATAGAAAAAGGAAAAGATAGCACCGACTGCAACGAAGCTGATGATAATGCTTTTCCAACTCTTGGACAGGACGGCGTATACTAACATTCCGCTCAAAGGGACAGCCATTGCCGCACGCGTGCCCGAAATCCCCAGACCATAGGCTGCACCGAGGGCGATGAGGATAAAATAGATTTTCATCCATCCGCGACGGACATAGAAAGCCGAAATGAGGAATGTGGTCAGGGCCATGGCACAGTGCACACCGTAGTTGGCGGCATCGGAGAAGAAAGAGAAATAGCGGATTCCCGACCAGATGATGTGAGTGCGGTATCCTCCGAGCACAAATAAGAAATAACGGTCGCGGACACTGAACCCGTGATTCTTTTGCCAATATCCCTTCAGGGTGGCTATCAGGATGAAGACCGACCAGATGAACAACAGCCATTCAATGCCTTTACGGTCGCGAATAGCTATCGGAACAATCAAGGAGAGCGCAAAAGGGTAGAGCCAGTAATGGGTGATACCGATATTCCACGCTTCCTGCACATTGTTGGGGTTGGCTATCTCCAGAAAATAAAACACACCGGTCACCGCAAAAAGACACATCATGCCGTTTTTGGCTCTCGACATATCAAACCCCTGCGACGAACAACGCACCAAGATGACGAATGTCATGATCAAAACAAGGATCAGCGTAAAGGCTCCTGTCTTGACATCCATAAACATGCTGGCGGCAACCAACAGGAACTGGAGGGCAAACAATACATAGAAACCAGACTCGGAATGACCGGTCTGTAATGGGGTGTATCTGCTGTTGTCTTCGCCGTTATCAGTCGTCATCGTTCTCTTTGTCTATGGCGGACGGACAAGGTTGCCGCTTTCTTTTCCATATGCCTTTCCATTGGATGAAGGTCTCCGTCAACGCCAACTGCGATAAGCGATATATCAACTTCCGCAATTGGGTATAAGGAGGAAGCATGCCTGTGAAATTCTCCAAATCGTATCTCGGTGCACGGTTCAGGCACAGGTAGGGTTTACCTTCAATCTGGGCTTCCAGTTTCCGCAACAAGATCCTGTCGATCGATTTCCAGCCATAGGTTGCCGAAACTACCATCAAATTTACATGGGCGTTGCGGAGCAACGGTGTAGGGATATTGATTTGTCTCAATTCCGGATGTTCTACGATCAATACATCCTCATTGCCGGGGGTGTATATCTCATTGATGCCGGTTGCTAACAGATATTGCGAAGAATCAGCATTGAAGTCTGTTCCCGCAGAGATCCTCCGCACGTTGATGCCGATACTTTTCCAATATTCTTCCAAATGTTCTCCTATGTAGGTCTTGCCACTGCCGGGACATACGCTGAGAAGATTCAGAATATATGGCTCACCTTTCTTCCGGTCCGTAAAGAATCGGAAGATGCTGTTGCTGAGATAACGTGTCGAGTCTCTCTCATATATTTGGCTATATGGAGTAGAACGTCTGGAATAGGGGAAATCGCCCAATATTTGACATCCGGTCAACTTACGGGCACGGATCGAATCACGCAAAGTACGATCTATGAATTCCACCAATAAGAAGAAGGCCAACAGTAACAGAAAAGTGGCAACACAAGTCATTATTACAATCTTCTTGCGGTTGCTGGCACCCGGAGATAGGGGATAGGCCGGAGGATTCAGAACTTTTAAGGCTGCCGACGTCATCTCCAGATTCTTCTTTCGCATCAATGCTTCGTTATAACTTTGCAGAGTGGTCAGGTAGTTGCGCTCGGAGAAGTTGATAACACGCTCTTTGCGCTTGATCGTGGTGCCTACGGGAGCATAAAACACGTATTTGCCATTGAGGTCGCTACGGCTTTTCTGGATAATGCTGAGCTCTGCCTTGGCTTTTTCGAACAGCAGCGTCTGGTCCAGCCACTGCTCTACAATGTTGTTTTTGGCGATGCCGCTTTTGGTGTATTTGCCGCTGATGTACTGATTGGAAATATCAGATAATTCCTTCCGGGTTTTGACGAGATCCCCCCGATATTCTTCCAAGCGCTGGTCCGAACCGGTATCTGTATTGGAAACCGTTTCCATTTCTGTGATTTTTCCGGTAAGGTCTGAAGCTTCCCTCAGTTTATCCACCAGGTTCAGGTTTGTGATAGCTTGTCTAGTATTTTCATCCATTTGCCGTTCCAGCTCTTCAACCATCGCTTTCGAACTGTTATAAGCGAACAACACATCTTGCTCTCTTAACTCGAATTCCTTATTGATGGCGGCTATCTCCTTGGTTTCGTCATAATAGTTTATGATACGGTTGTCCACATTATATTTGGTGAGATCGTCTTCATGTCTCGTCAGTTCACCGCCGATGCGGTTCAGTTCCGATTTAAAATATTCAATCACCTTATCGGTCTCGCCATAACGAAGAACACGGTATTCATTGACGAACTCTTTCATCAGAATCTCAAGAGTATTGTTTCCCAAACGCGTCACTAAAATTCTCTTTAATGTGCCATAGCTATAATAAGGATGCTGATAATAGAATAAACCGTAAATATAGTTATCGGCGTCCGGCTTTTCGTATTTCATGAAATTTTCCATGGTTTTGTCTTCGCTGCTCCGGTCTATCAATGCAACGAGTTCTTTCCCATGCTTACTGTTTTTCATGTGGTTATAGGTGTAATTATAGCTGGCGGCAGTGATTTCGTTCTGGTCTCTGTCGGGACTCCCTTTTACGAGTACGCGTGCGAACAGGCGCATTGAAACACGTTTCAGGGTGCTTTCGGATTCAATGATGTGAATCAGGTTGTCAATGGCATTTTGGGCAATGGCCCAATTGACACCGGCATTGTTCTCTTCAATACTATACCCGGAAACGACGCCTGTATACAAAGTCGATTCAACGTTATAACCTCCCCTCATTCCTTTGGTTTTGTAGATCACCAGCCCGGTGACCAATGCTGTTCCCAGGATGATCCACCACATTTTGCGGTATAGGGCACGAAAGATATAAAGTATATAGTCCATGGTATTTCTTATTTTCGTAAAATGGGAGTACGGGTGATTACCTCTAATATTAACAGACTCTTTGTCACTTCAAACTTACTCTTTTCATATGCTTCCAGAGCAACGGACTGACGCTGTTTCTCAACGGAAAGAGCTCCGGAATCTATCGTTCCATTTATGAAGTCTTTTTCTGCTATTTCATATTGTAGAGTAGCAAGTTCGAGGGTTTCCGCCCGCAATTTCAATACACTGAGTTGTGAGTTTGCTGTGGCATAATATTCTATGATCTCCCGCTTTACTTCATCAAACTTTATTTCCTTTTCCAACTCTGCATTTCGCAAGGTCAGCTTCTGCCGTTTGATGCGAGAGCCCAGATCGAAAAGCCCGTCCAACGGAATGTTTACACCTCCGCCGATGGTATATCCTTTTTGTGCCTGGGTCGTGTAAGTAAGATAAGGTGCAATGGCAATATCGGTAAAAGTAGATTCATTGCCGAACATACCGTATTGGTAACTCCCCCTTAAACTAAAAAAGCTAAGAAAAGCGCGTTTTTCTTTAGCCAGTATTTTACGTTCTATCTGTTCTTTGACGTAAGCCGCCTCATAAATGGGGCCTTTCTTGGCGTTCTCAAAAAGCAAATCGAGTGGAGGAAGGACGAGGTTTTTGTAATCGGTTGTTGTGAATTCCGAGCCATCGTGTACTTCCTGCGCAGATATCGTCAAGGGAATTGCGCACAAAATAAGCAGACATATAAAAGGTAAGTAGCAAAATTGCTTCATCATTGATATATTGATATTTGCTTGTATACTTTAATAAGTTAGTCGCAAATATAAGCAAATTATTCACTTATGATTCTTCATCCCTCCTCATTTTATTGTTTTATGCCCAAAAATACCGGAAAAATATATCTAAAAGGCCTCCGTCATATTGAAGTAGAAGAGATTCTGCTTGTTAACCAGGTTTCTGCCGAAGTCGAGACGGACATTCATGCGGGGCTGCACTTCGATGCGGATTCCGGCGCCGAAGTTGGGGAGCACCCCCTCTATCTTGCCGGGGTTAGGCCCCATGAATCCGCATCCGCCCCATGCCACGAAACCGAGATGGCTGACCATCTTTTTTACCCAACTCGTCTTGTCGGTATTGAACATCTGGCGGTATTCGGCCATCACGACGTGAGACGACTTATCGCGATACTGCCCCATGTAATAACCACGGAGGTCGAACGGAGTTCCGCTCAAGGCATACTTGTTCAAAGGCACGTCTCCGAATACGTTTTTCGTTTGTGCCGTCCAGGCGATGACCTTGCGCCGGCCCACCGTTTTATATTGCCGGTAGTCTATTTCAAGGCGGTAGAATTCATTGTCACTGCCGAAGAATTTCTGATACATCACCCCCCGGAAATCAAGATAGACCCCCCGATAGGCATTGGCGGGAACGTCCCGCGTATCATACGTCAGCAGAAAACCGAGTCCGGAACTGAAATTGCTGTATCCGTGCGATGTTCCTCCTGCGGCCATGTAGTCGGGCTGGTCTACAAGATATTTCGCCGGTTTGGTTATTTTGTCATAGTTGATGTCTATCTGCGGGCCGGCAAAGAAATTGCTTTCGCCCAGACGGAATAGGAACCAGGGATTTACCTGTACGCCGCTATAACGGTATTGGCTGGTCGTATCGCTCCGTACATAATCTTTATTGGTATCATAGCCGATGCCATAAAAGTTCTCCTGTGTGTTTTTATAACTAAACTGCCCGAAGATACGGAAACGGTCGCCCTTGAAGAAAAGCTGCGGTTTGGAGAAAAGGTTCAATCCCCCTTTGAACATAAAGGCAATAGCGACAGGGACAACAGAACGTTGCTGTGTCGTATCGCTGGGGTTCATACGGAACGTCATGAGTGCGCTACCGCCTACAAGCACCCCGAAATCCGGAGTATAGCTGGGGCCGCCAAGTATGTTGTAATGGAGATTGCGCTGTGCCACCCGTTGTTTACGCAGTTCACGCTTGGATAGGGAAGGGGAACCGTCGCGAAGGCTGTCGGGATCAAATACCGTGTTTACTTCCAGCTTGCCGTCTTTTACTATCGTGATGCCTTCTTCCTGGCCAAAAATGATTATGGCGGGTATAATCGCCATGCACATACTTATTATATATCTTTTCATATTCTCTGAATGTGGGTGCAAAGAAAACCGTTTTATTTGGAATAGTTTTCGTTTGGATTGATAATAATTCTAAAGGAATGGATAAAAGTTCCAAAAAGCATACTATTTTTGTGGTTGGATTAATAATGTGCCAATATGCCAATGTGATCAATGTGCCAATTGGCTGCGCTGTTTTTTCAAGAACATATACTGTACGACATGGTGAATTATTCAATTGGCACATTGATCACATTGACATATTAGCACATTCTTTCATTGATTACATTAACATATTGGCACATTCTTTCATTGGCACATTGGCATATTGACACATTAAATAATTATTATATTATGAATAAACGAATTTTATCATTGTTTGTTCTGGGTGCCGTCTTCTTCTCGGTGCAGGCACAACAGGGCAAAGGAGGAATCAGCAGTGAAATGCTGGATCAGATCAGACAAAGCTATCAAGGGACATCGGCAGATAAAGCGCTGCGCAATGCCATCGGCAATAACGATATCCGTAAACTCGCCCTCAATCAGGAGAACATGACAGGAATGGATACCCATTTCTCCATCAAGGTAGATTCCAAAGGCATTACAGACCAGAAGTCATCGGGGCGTTGCTGGCTGTTCACCGGACTGAACGTGATGCGTGCCAAGGCAATTGCTAAATACGGGCTCGGTTCGTTTGAATTTTCCGAATCATATCCTTTCTTTTACGATCAGTTGGAGAAAGCGAACCTTTTCCTTCAAGGAGTGATCGATACGCGTGAGAAACCGATGGATGACAAAATGGTGGAGTGGCTTTTCCGCAATCCTCTGAGTGATGGCGGCACTTTCACAGGAGTAGCCGATATTGTAGGAAAATACGGCCTGGTGCCCAAAGACATCATGCCGGAAACCAACAGCAGTGAGAATACCGCACGCATGGCGAACTTGGTTTCATTGAAGCTGCGCGAGTTCGGCCTGCAATTGCGTGATCAGTTTTCGAAAGGTGCCAAAGCGGCCGCACTGGAGAAGAATAAAGTTGAAATGTTAGGTACCATCTACCGCATGTTGGTGTTGAATTTGGGTGTGCCTCCTACGGAGTTCACATGGACACGCTATGATGCGGGTGGAAAACCGGTAGAGACAGAAAAACATACCCCGATGACTTTCCTGAAAAAATATGGTGACGAAAATCTGATCGGTAACTACGTGATGCTGATGAATGATCCGAGCCGCGAATATTACAAGTGCTACGAGATCGATTTCGACCGTCACCGCTATGATGGCAAGAACTGGACATATGTGAACCTGCCGGTAGAGGAGATAAAAGCGATGGCGATCGCCTCCCTGAAAGACAGCACGATGATGTATTTCTCATGCGATGTGGGCAAATTCCTCCATTCGGAGCGCGGCCTGCTCGATGTGAATAACTATGACTACGAGTCTCTGATGGGCACCACGTTCGGCATGGACAAGAAACAGCGCATCCAGACTTTTGCAAGCGGCTCGAGCCATGCCATGACGCTGATGGCAGTCGATCTCGATAAGAACGGAAAACCCGTGAAATGGATGGTAGAGAACAGTTGGGGCGCCGCCAGTGGTTATCAGGGGCATCTCATCATGACAGACAAATGGTTCGACGAATACATGTTCCGTCTTGTCGTAGAAACAAAATTCACGACTCCCAAAGTACAGGAAATCTTGAAACAGAAGCCGATACGTCTCCCGGCATGGGATCCGATGTTTGCTCCGGAAGAATAAAATCAGGCTTCGTGTACCGGTCGACCCCGGAAAGCATTTATCAAGTTATATGTCACAATTGGTACACCGGCTGATCAGCACATTGGTCTATTGGCACATGATTTCCTCTTTCATCGGCACATCGGTGCATTAGCCAATTAGCACATCATTCCCTCTTTCATTGGCACATTGGCATATTGACCAATTGGCACATTATTTCCCCCGTGTACGTTAACAAAAGGAATTACGGAAAAATCTCCGTAATTCCTTTCTTTTTTCCTCCTTTTTCACATTATTATTTATTACTTTTGCGGGCAAATTATAAAAACCATTATTTTATATAACACATGGCAAATGTAATAAAGTTACGTAAAGGCCTTGACATCAACCTGAAAGGTAAAGCTGCCGAAGAACTCGTCACTGTAAAGGAGCCCGGATTCTATGCGCTCGTGCCCGACGACTTTCCGGGAGTAACTCCGAAAGTAGTTGTGAAAGAACAGGAGTATGTGATGGCTGGAGGACCCTTGTTTATCGACAAGAATCATCCTGAAGTGAAATTTGTTTCGCCCGTTAGCGGCGTGGTAACCAGCGTGGAGCGCGGTGCTCGTCGTAAGGTGATGAACATCGTCGTGGAAGCGGCTGCAGAGCAGGACTATGAAGAGTTCGGCAAGCAGGATGTTGCCCGGATGAATGCCGACCGGGTGAAAGAACTGTTGTTGCAGTCCGGTATGTTTGCTTTCATCAAGCAGCGTCCGTACGATGTAATTGCCGATCCGGCAGTTGCCCCGAGAGCAATCTTCGTATCTGCATTCGACAGCAATCCACTGGCTCCCGAATTCGAGTTTGCTTTGAAGGGAGAAGAAGCCAATTTCCAAACAGGACTCGATGCGCTGGCCAAGATCGCAAAGACCTATCTCGGTATCAGCGTGAAACAGAAATCAGCAGCCTTGACTCAGGCTAAGAACGTTACCATCACAGCTTTTGACGGTCCGAATCCCGCCGGAAACGTAGGTGTGCAGATCAACCGCGTTGCACCTGTCGTGAAAGGGGAAACCGTATGGACGATCGACCCGCAAGCCGTCATCTTCATCGGACGGCTGATGAATACGGGCCGCGTAGATATGACCCGTACAGTGGCCGTGACAGGTTCCGAAGTTCTGAAACCGGCTTACACCAAACTGCGTGTAGGTGCATTGCTCACCAGTGTCTTCGCCGGAAACGTAACAAAAGACAAAGAACTACGCTACATCAGCGGCAACGTGCTGACTGGTAAGCAGGTATCTCCGAATGGTTTCCTTGGCGCTTTCCATAGCCAGGTATCTGTTATCCCCGAAGGCAACGACATCCACGAAATGTTGGGATGGATCATGCCGCGTTTCAACCAATTCAGTGTGAATCACTCCTACTTCAGCTGGTTGCTGGGCAAGAAGGAATACACCATCGACGCACGTATCAAAGGTGGCGAACGTCACATGATCATGTCGGGTGAATATGACAAGGTATTCCCGATGGACATCCTGCCCGAGTTCCTTATCAAGGCGATCATTGCCGGAGACATCGACCGGATGGAAGCGCTCGGTATCTACGAAGTGGCTCCGGAAGATTTCGCTTTGTGTGAATTTGTCGATTCGTCAAAATTGGAACTGCAACGCATCGTCCGTGCAGGACTCGATATGCTTCGTGCCGAAATGATGTAAGCATCGGAGGTATCAAATAGTAAATTGTAAATAGTAAAATAGTAAATACATTAATGAAAGCGTTAAGAAATTATCTCGACAAGATAAAGCCGAACTTCGAAGAAGGCGGCAAATTCCACGCGTTTCGTTCGGTGTTCGATGGTTTCGAAACATTCTTGTTCGTGCCCAACACCACTTCGAAAACGGGAACGCATATACATGACGCAATCGACAGCAAGCGTATTATGTCGATTGTGGTTATCGCGTTGATGCCGGCTTTGCTGTTCGGTATGTACAACGTAGGTTACCAGCATTTCACCCATACAGGTACCGAGGGCGGTTTCTGGGAAATGTTTGCCTATGGATTCCTGGCTGTATTGCCTAAAATAATCGTTTCTTATGTAGTCGGTCTTGGCATCGAGTTCGTGGTGGCACAATGGAAAAAGGAAGAAATCCAGGAAGGATTCCTTGTTTCGGGTATGCTGATCCCGATGATCGTTCCTGTGGACTGTCCGTTGTGGATTCTTGCTATTGCCGTTGCATTCTCTGTAATATTTGCAAAGGAGGTATTCGGCGGTACAGGTATGAACGTATTCAACGTGGCACTTGTGACTCGTGCGTTCCTCTTCTTCGCATATCCTACCAAGATGTCCGGTGATGCCGGTTGGGTAGCGCAAGACAGCATCTTCGGATTGGGAAATACAGTAGACGGATTGACTGCTGCCACTCCGTTGGGACAGGCTGCTACTGGAATGCCGGTAGAAGCCTCTTTGAGCGACATGTTCTGGGGATTCATTCCCGGGTCTATCGGTGAAACAAGTGTTGTGGCCATCTTGATCGGTGCCGTTATCCTGTTGTGGACGGGCATTGCAAGCTGGAAGACCATGATCTCCGTATTCGTGGGAGGTGCCTTTATGGCATTTATCTTCAACCAATTCGGTTCGGAAACCAACGCTATGGCGCAGATGCCTTGGTACGAGCACCTTATTCTGGGTGGTTTCTGCTTCGGTGCTGTGTTTATGGCTACCGATCCGGTAACTTCTGCCCGTACAGAAACCGGTAAGTATATATTCGGATTCCTGATCGGTGCCATGGCTATCGTGATCCGTGTGCTCAATCCGGGTTATCCCGAGGGTATGATGCTTGCCATCTTGCTGATGAACATCTTCGCACCGTTGATCGACTACTGTGTGGTACAAAGCAATATCGGCCGTCGTGAAAAACGTGCCATTAAGTCTAACAATTAAAACCGAACGAAAAGATGAATACAAATAGTAATTCCTATACTATCATTTATGCTTCGGTAATGGTTGTTATCGTGGCATTCCTGCTGGCTTTCGTCAGTTCGTCTCTGAAAGATATTCAGAATAAGAACCAGGAACTGGATACGAAGAAGCAGATTCTGGCAGCATTGAACATCCGGGATGTGAAAGATGCGGAAGCCGAATATAATAAATATGTAAAAGGTGATATGCTGATGACTGTTGACGGAAATCTTACGGAAAACACCGATGGTTTTTCTATCAGTTATGAGAATGAGGCAAAGGAAAACAATCGTTTGCACGTATTTGTTGCTGAAGTGAATGGAGAAACAAAATATGTGATTCCCGTATATGGCGCGGGCCTTTGGGGAGCTATCTGGGGATATGTTGCCTTGAATGCGGATAAAGATACAGTTTATGGTGTATATTTCTCGCACGCCAGTGAAACTCCGGGCTTAGGTGCTGAAATCGCAACGATTGCTTTCCAGAACGAATTCTCGGATAAGAAAGTAATGAAAGACGGACAGATAGCTTTGGCAGTAGAGAAAAATGGCAAAGTAACTGATCCCGCTTATCAGGTGGACGGTATCTCAGGCGGTACAATCACTTCCAAAGGTGTAGACGATATGTTGAAAGCTTGCCTGAGCCAGTATGATAAATTTTTAACTAATAATTAAGGAGGAACGATAGAATATGAGCCAATTATTTTCTAAACAGAATAAAGAGGTATTCTCTGCTCCGCTGGGAATGAACAACCCGGTAACCGTACAGGTGCTCGGTATCTGTTCGGCACTGGCGGTAACAGCCAAACTGGAACCGGCTATCGTGATGGGCCTCTCGGTAACAGTGATTACGGCTTTCTCTAACGTCGTTATCTCCTTGTTGCGCAAGACCATTCCGAACCGTATCCGCATTATCGTACAGTTGGTGGTGGTAGCTGCCCTGGTTACGATTGTGAGTGAGATTCTGAAAGCATTTGCTTACGATGTAAGCGTACAGCTTTCTGTTTATGTAGGTCTGATCATTACCAACTGTATCCTGATGGGACGTCTGGAAGCATTTGCCATGCAGAACGGTCCTTGGGAATCATTCCTTGACGGAGTTGGTAACGGATTGGGATATGCCAAGATATTGATTATCGTAGCTTTCTTCCGTGAATTGTTGGGTTCGGGTACGTTGCTGAACTTTAAGATTCTTCCGGAAGCATTCTATAAAATGGGGTATCTGAATAACGGCTTGATGTTGATGCCTCCTATGGCACTGATTATCTGTGCCTGCATTATCTGGTATCAGCGTGCTAAACATAAAGAACTACAAGAGTCGTGATTTTAAGATTTATGGTTTATGCCCTGTCACATCCTAATGTCACATCACAATGTTTCATCACAATGTTCCACAGGCATAGATCGTAGCCTTATTTTAAAATAATAAATCATAAATCAGAACTCATAAATCAATATAACATGGATCAATTATTAAGTTTATTCGTCCGCTCCATTTTTGTGGACAACATGATATTTGCATTCTTCCTGGGTATGTGTTCCTACCTTGCCGTATCGAAGAATGTGAAGACTGCTGTAGGTCTGGGTATTGCGGTAACTTTCGTTTTGGTAGTTACGCTTCCCGTGAACTATTTGCTCCAGACAAAGGTGCTGGCTGCCGATGCCATAATTCCGGGTGTCGACCTCAGCTTCCTTAGTTTTATTCTCTTCATTGCCGTTATTGCCGGTATCGTGCAGTTGGTAGAAATGGTGGTAGAACGCTTTGCGCCGTCACTGTATGCATCGCTGGGTATCTTCCTGCCGTTGATTGCCGTTAACTGTGCTATCATGGGTGCTTCCCTGTTCATGCAACAGAGAATTACGATGGACCCGTCCAATCCGCAGGCTATCACCGGAGTAGGTGGTGCAGTGGTCTACGCTTTAGGTTCCGGTATCGGCTGGCTGCTTGCCATTGTCGGTCTGGCTGCTATCCGTGAAAAGATGGCTTACTCTGATGTTCCCGCTCCGTTGAAAGGTTTGGGTATTACGTTTATTACGGTAGGACTGATGGCAATGGCCTTTATGTGTTTCTCTGGATTGAAAATATAATTAAAGTAAAAAGAATAAAACAATGACGTCTTTAATATTAGCGAGTATCGGAGTATTCCTTGGAGTGATCCTCCTGCTTGTCATTATACTGCTCGTTGCGAAAGGGTATCTGACCCCTTCGGGCGAGGTTACGATTACGATGAATGGAGAACAGGAATTGAAGACTAACCCCGGCGGCACATTGCTGGGTACGCTGTCTGCCAACGGTGTTTTCCTCTCATCAGCATGTGGTGGTAAAGGTTCTTGCGGACAGTGCCGTTGCCAGGTTCTTGAAGGAGGTGGTGAAATACTTCCTACGGAAACCGGCTTCTTCTCCCGTAAACAACAGGCCGATCACTGGCGTCTGGGTTGCCAGGTGAAAGTGAAACAGGATATGTCGATCAAGATCGACGAATCGATCTTGGGTGTGAAAGAGTGGGAGTGCGAGGTTATCTCCAACAAGAACGTTGCAACGTTTATCAAAGAGTTCATCGTGGCCCTTCCGAAAGGCGAACACATGGACTTTATACCGGGTTCGTATGCTCAGATCAAGATTCCTGCATTCTCAATGGATTACGATAAGGATATCGACAAGGGCCTTATCGGTGACGAATATCTGCCTGCATGGGAGAAATTCGGCTTGATGGGCTTGAAATGCCGTAACGATGAACCGACTATCCGTGCTTATTCTATGGCCAACTATCCGGCTGAGGGAGATCGTATCATGTTGACTGTACGTATTGCTACGCCTCCTTTCAAACCGAAAGATCAGGGCCCTGGATTTATGGATGTAATGCCGGGTATCGCTTCTTCTTATATCTTTACGTTGAAACCGGGTGATAAGGTAACGAT
>ENA-ORLY01002297-ORLY01002297.1-human-gut-metagenome-genome-assembly--contig:-NODE-2297-length-18786-cov-20.624619_pt1 | contig 18786 bp, 18 predicted proteins | sample MGYA00243071_ERZ508832 | MGnify/ENA primary metagenome ERZ508832 (study PRJEB26277, sample SAMN04329777) | human gut metagenome | biome: human-associated habitat | host: Homo sapiens | place: USA... | reverse complement strand
GCAACGTCGAACACCTCGCCCATGGTCACGCGCACCAGCTTGCCCTGGGTGTGCTTGGTCTGGAAATGCAGGCCGCGCAGCACGCCCTTGGTGGAGCGGCTCTGGTTGTCCTGCACGAAGGGCTTGTCGATACCGGCAGCGGCGAACTCGTCGATTTGGTAGGTCTCCATGAAATAGCCGCGGTCATCGCCAAAGACGGTCGGCTCAATGATCTGCACTTCAGGAATCTCAGTCTTGATAAAATTAAACTTGCCCATGGTTGGAATCTCCTTTTTCTATATTTTATAGGACAGTATATACATAGCGATACAGGTTATATTATACTCCATTATAGCGCATTGGGCAAGATGGCAGTAAAATTTTGTCGCTGCTGTAACAACACGTCCGCCTTTTCCGTCTTGTAGGGTGAGGGCAGATGTGCTATGATAATACGAAATGAAAGGATGGTGCGGCAGATGACAAAACGCGAAGCCCGCGCACAGGCCAGGACCCTGCGTGCAGCCCTGGATATGCAGGCTGTGGGGCGCGGCATGGCGGCAGTGCTCTTTCCCCTGCCCTGCTGGGCGGCGGCAGGCACGGTGCTGGCCTTTGCAGCCATGCCGGATGAGCCGGATACAGCGGCGATTTTGCGCCAGGCGCTGGCGGACGGCAAACACCTGCTGCTGCCCCGCGTGTTGAGCAAAACGGCCATGGACTGGGTGGAGATCCCGGATTTGGCTCTGCTGGGTCCCGGCGCTTTTGGGATTTTAGAGCCGCCCGCCGACTTGCCCGCTGCCGATCCGGCAGCCTTTGCGCGGCCGCTGGCGCTGATCCCCTGCCTGGCTGCTGGCCGCGACGGTGTGCGCCTGGGGCGCGGCGGAGGGTATTATGACCGCTTTTTGGCACACTATAAAGGGGCAAAGCTATTGCTCTGCCCCGAAGCGGTGCTGACGGATACCCTGCCCTGCGACGATTGGGACGCCCATTTTGCGCCCGAAGAAATTTTGACCGAGAAAGGAATACAAGTATGAAGAAGCTGCTTTTTGCAACAGCCCTGCTGGCCGCGCTGCTTTTGAGCGCCTGCGGCGGCAAAACCAACGACGATGATTTTATGAACAAGCCCGCCGTGACGCCCGAACCGGGCATGGAGATCGACCCGGAATTTGGTGTTGACCCCGAGCCCGAAACCGATGAAAATGCCCAGCCGGCACCGGACGCCGAGCTGAGCGATATGGTGGACGCGATCTATAAGATTCAGCCGGTGGAGCTGATGGGCATGGAGACAACGGGCATCGACCTGACCGACGAGACCTGGTACGGCTACCTGGCCGGGCTGACCGCCAACAATGTGGGCAAGGTGGACGCGGCGGTCATCAGCGAGCCGATGACCGGCAGCCAGGCGTACAGCCTGGTGCTGCTGCGCCTCAGGGACAAGGCCGATGCCCGCGAGATTGCCGATTCGATGGAGGAAAACATCAGCATGCGCAAGTGGGTCTGCGTGGAGGCAGATAAGGCCCGCGTGGTCAGCTTTGATGATAAGCTGCTGTATGTCATGGCAGACAGTGAGCTGGTCGATGCCGATCTGGTGGCGGATGCTGCCGCAAAGGCCTTTGGTGTGACATTTGATGTCGATGATTCCCTCGTCAATGAGGACGAGAGTGAGCTGCCCCCGGAGCTGCTGACCGCCCCGGCTGTGGCAGACTGAGCGATACAAAAAAACAAAGAGCCGTGCCCTTTGCGGGGCACGGCTCTTTGTTGATTACGGGCGGGAATCAAGCCTTGGCGGCCTTGATCTCCTTGATCAGCTCGGGAACGACCTTGTACAGATCGCCGACGATGCCGTAGGTGGCAACATCGAAGATGGGGGCGTTCTCGTTCTTGTTGATGGCGATGATGTTCTCGGAATCCTGCATACCGGCAACGTGCTGGATGGCACCGGAGATGCCCAGTGCAACGTAGATGCGGGGATGCACGGTCTTACCGGTCTGGCCGACCTGATGGTCAGCAGACAGCCAGCCCGCATCGGTGACGGCACGGGAGGCACCGACAACGCCGCCCAGAACACCGGCCAGCTCCTCAGCCAGCTTGATGCCCTTCTCGGGGTCGGCAGAGATGCCGCGGCCCACGGCGACAACAACATCGGCACCGATCAGGTCAACGAGCTTCTCGGCGCTCTTCTTGATGTCGAGCACCTGAACATGGATGTCGTCCGCGGTCAGAGCGGGAGCGACGTTCTCGACGACGACCTTGTCAGCACCGGCCTGGTCGAACGCCTGCATCTGCATGACGCCGGGGCGGACGGTGGACATCTGCGGGCGGAAGCGCGGGCAGATGATGGTAGCCATCAGGTGGCCGCCGAAAGCGGGGCGGGTCATCTTCAGGTTGGTGTTCTCCTCAAACTTGGTGTTGTCCACATCAATGTTGGAGGTGGTGCGCAGGAAGTTCTTGTACTTCTCGACATCGACGTCCAGATGGGTGCAGTCGGCGGTCAGACCGGTGTGCAGACGGGCTGCGCAGCGGGGGCCGAGGTCGCGGCCCAGGTTGGTCGCACCGATCAGCATGATCTCGGGCTTCTTGTCCATGATGAGGTCGCACAGCGCCTTGGCATAGCCATCGGTGGTGTAGTCCTTCAGCAGGGGGCTGTCGATGTTGTAAACGCGGTCAGCGCCGTAGCCGCCCAGCGTCTTGAGGTCAGCCTCGGCCAGGCCGCTGCCCATGACAACGCCTGCCAGCTCAACGCCCAGGTCATTGGCCAGCTTGCGGCCCTCGCTCAGCAGCTGATAGCTGATGGACTGGATCTCGCCCTCGCGCTGCTCGCAGAATACCCACACGCCCTTGAAGGCGGCGGTGTCCATTGCATTGAATTCAGCCATTGTTCGTTTCTCCTTCCTCAAATCAGGTGCTTGTCGTTCAGGATGCCGACCAGCTGGGCAGCGTCCTCGACCTTCATGCCGGCGCCCTTGACCGGAGGAGCAAAGGACTTGTAAACGTTCGTCGGGGAGCCCTTCAGACCGATGGTGTCGGTCTCGATGAGCGGATCGTCCTTCAGAGCGTTGTAATCAAAGACCTCAAGCGGCTTGTCGTAGCACTCGAAGATACCGGAAACGCTCATGTAACGCGGGGTGTTCAGCTCCTTGATGCAGGTCAGCAGGCAGGGAGTCTGGACCTTCAGCTCCATGTAGCCGTCCTCGAGCTGACGCTTGACGGTCAGGCTGTTGCCGTCCTTCTGAATGTCGGTGACATAGGTGACCTGGGGCAGATGCAGCTTCTCGGCGATCTGGGGGCCGACCTGAGCGGTATCACCGTCGATGGCCTGACGGCCACAGAAAACGATGTCCTCGGGGCCGACGCCGATCTTGTTGACGGCAGCGGCCAGGATCTGGGAGGTAGCGAAGGTATCGGAACCGCCGAACTCGCGGCCGGAGACCAGCACGCCGCGGTCAGCGCCGCGGGCCATCAGCTCACGCAGCATACCCTCTGCCGGCGGCGGGCCCATGGTGACGACGACGACCTCGCAGCCGGTCTCGTCCTTCAGCTGCAGGGCGGCCTCGACGGCGTTCAGGTCGTCGGGGTTGGTGATGGTAGCCATGGCAGAGCGATCCATGGTGCCGTCAGCCTTGACAGCGACCTTGCCCTGCGTATCGGGAACCTGTTTGACACAAACGATTGCTTTCATTACGTCTGTCCTCCTTACTTCAGCAGCGCGCCGCCGATGACCATCATCTGGACTTCGCTGGTGCCCTCGTAGATCTCGGTGATCTTGGCATCACGCATCATGCGCTCGATGGGGTAATCGCGGGTGTAGCCGTAACCGCCGAACAGCTGCAGGCAGCGGCGGGTCACGTCGCTGGCGGTGCGGGCGGCAATGAGCTTGGCCTCGGCAGCCTCAACGCTGTAGCGGACCTTCTGGCCGTCCATGGCAGCCTGCTTCTTCTGGGCAGCTGCGTAGACCAGATACTTGGCGGCATCAACGCGGGCCTTCATCTCGGCCAGCTCGAACTGGGTGTTCTGGAACTGTGCGATGGAGCGGCCAAACTGCTTGCGCTCCTTGACATAGGCGACGGTCTCGTCGATGGCGCCCTCGGCAATGCCCAGAGCCTGGGAGGCGATGCCGATACGGCCGCCGTCCAGCGTAGCCATGGCCAGCTGGAAGCCCTTGCCCTTCACGCCCAGCAGACGATCCTTCGGGATGATGCAGTCCTCCATGATGAGCTCGCAGGTGGAAGAACCGCGGATGCCCATCTTGTCCTCGGGCTTGCCGACCTTGAAGCCGGGATCGGTGCGCTCAACGATGAAGGCACTGATCTCCTTCTGCTTGCGGCCGCGCTTGTCGGTGACAAAGCCGGTGACGGCAATGATGATGAACACATTGGCAAAGCCTGCGTTCGTGATGAAGATCTTGGAGCCGTTCAGCTTCCAGTGGTCGCCCTCGTCAACGGCGAAGGTCTGCTGGCCCTGAGCGTCGGTACCGGCACCGGGCTCGGTCAGGCCGAACGCGCCGACCCACTCGCCGCTGCACAGCTTGGGCAGGTACTTGGCCTTCTGCTCGGGGGTGCCGTTCTCATAGATGGGAGCTGCGCACAGAGAGGTGTGGGCGGACAGGATAACACCTGTGGTGCCGCAGACCTTGGACAGCTCCTCGACAGCCATGACGTAGGACAGGACGTCGCCGCCTGCACCGCCGACGGACTTCGGGAAGTAGATGCCCATCATGCCCAGCTTAGCCATCTTCTCGACGGTCTCCTTGGGGAAGTACTCCTCCGCGTCGACCTTCTTGGCGAGGGGCTTGACTTCGTTTTCAGCAAACTCCTTGTACATCTTCTGGACCATTTGCTGCTGTTTAGACAGAGTAAAATCCATTGATAAAACCTCCATATACTGGGGCCGGGCTATGCTGCCCGACCAAACAAACGCGGCCCGGCACGGTTTTGACCGCGCCAGGCGCGTAAGTTACTGAATTACAGGGCGTCGACAGGGGTCTTGGTGCGGTCTGCGTTGTAAACGTAGAAGCCCTTGCCGGTCTTGCAGCCCAGGTTGCCGCCGCGGACCATCTTGCGGATCAGCGGGCAGGCGCGGTACTTGCTGTCGCCGGTCTCCTTGTACAGAACGTCCATGATGGCCAGGCAGATGTCCAGACCAACAAAGTCGCCCAGCTCCAGGGGGCCCATCGGGTGGTTGGCACCCAGCTTCATGGCGGTGTCGATACCGGCGATGTCGGAGACGCCCTCCATCTTGATGAAGGCGGCCTCGTTGATCATCGGGATCAGGATGCGGTTGACGACGAAGCCGGCAGCCTCGTTGACCTGAACCGGGCTCTTGCCGATCTCGGTGCTGATTTTCTTGATGGCCTCAACGGTCTCGGCGGGGGTGTTGACACCGGCGATGACCTCGATGAGCTTCATGCGGTCAGCAGGGTTGAAGAAGTGCATACCGACCAGAGGACGAGACAGGCCCTTGCCGATCTCGGTGATGGACAGAGAAGAGGTGTTGGAAGCGAAAACGCACTCGGGCTTGCAGATCTTATCCAGCTCGCCAAAGGTGGTCTGCTTGACCTTCATATCCTCGAAAGCAGCCTCCACAATCAGGTCGCAGTCAGCGCACAGATCCTCTTTCAGGCCAGCGGTGATAGCAGCCATGCGGCGGTCGACTTCAGCCTGATCCAGCTTGCCCTTGGCAACCAGCTTGGCATAGCCAGCGGCGATCTTGTTCTTGCCGCCCTCGGCCCACTCCTGCTTGATGTCACACAGAGCAACGGTGTAGCCCTCGACCTGTGCGAAAGCCTTTGCAATACCCTGGCCCATAGTGCCAGCGCCAATAACGCCTACCTTCATAGTAGTTACCTCCAATTTAAGATAAAAGATAATAGATAAAAGATAAAAAACCTGTGTGCGCGCTGCGCACGATTTTAAGATTTATCTAAAATTAGTTGTTCGTGAAAACCGGCTTCGGTTTCGGCTTCTCGCGGCTCAGGAAGCAGCCCATGCCCTCGACCTGGTCGTGGGTCTCGAAGCAGTCGCCGAACAGCTTTTCCTCGACCTCAACGGCCTTCTCAATGGGCAGGCTGATGCCGTCGTTGATGGCCTTCTTGCAGTTGCGGACCGCAATGGGAGCATTCTTGGCGATCTTGCCGGCCAGCTTCAGCGCAGCGGGCATCAGCTCCTCCTGCGTGTAGACGGCGTTGACCAGACCAATGCGCAGGGCCTCGTCTGCCTTGATGTTCAGGGCAGAGTATACGAGCTGCTTGGCCATGCCCATGCCGACAAGGCGTGCCAGACGCTGGGTGCCGCCGAAGCCCGGGGTGATGCCTAAGCCCACTTCCGGCTGACCAAAGACGGCATTGTCGGAGCAGAGACGGATGTCGCAGCTCATGGCCAGCTCATTGCCGCCGCCCAGCGCGAAGCCGTTGACAGCAGCGATGACGGGCAGCGGGAAGTGCTCGATCATCAGGAAAACGTCGTTGCCCAGCTTGCCGAACGCTTCACCCTCGGCCTTCGTCATGGTGGACATCGAGCCGATGTCAGCACCGGCGACGAAGCTCTTGTCACCGGCACCGGTCAGGACGACGCAGCGGACGGTGTTCTGATCGATGGCTTCAAAGGCAGCCTTCAGATCCGCCAGAACCTCCGGGTTCAGGGCGTTGAGTGCCTTGGGACGGTCAATGGTCAGGACGGCAACGGCGTCCTGAATCTCGGTAGTAACAAAGGACATTGTGTATTCCTCCGGTAATTACATTTCAACGATGGTGGCGCAGCCCATGCCGCCGCCGATGCACAGGGTAGCCAGACCCTTATGCGCACCGCGATGCTTCATGGCGTACAGCAGGGTGACGAGGATACGGGCACCGGAAGCGCCGACGGGATGGCCCAGCGCAATAGCGCCGCCGTTGACGTTCAGCTTGCTCTGGTCGAAGTGCAGAGCCTCGCCGACGGCAACAGACTGAGCAGCGAAAGCCTCGTTGGCCTCGATCAGATCCATGTCGTCCACGGTCAGGCCGGTCTTGGCCATGACCTTCTTGGTGGCGGCGATGGGGCCCAGGCCCATGACCTCGGGCTCAACACCGGCCAGAGCACCGGCAACCCAGGTAGCCAGAGGCTCAACGCCCAGCTCCTTGGCCTTCTCCTCGCTCATGACGACCAGAGCAGCAGCACCGTCGTTGATGGCGGAGGAGTTGGCGGCGGTGACGATGCCGTCCTTCTTGAAGCAGGGCTTCAGCTTGCCCAGAACCTCCATGGAGCTCATGCGGGGGCCTTCATCGGTATCAAACACGGTGTCACCCTTCTTGCCCTTGATGACAACGGGAACGATCTCATCCTTGAAAGCGCCGTCAGCGATAGCCTTGGCTGCCTTCTCCTGAGAATGGTAAGAGAACTCATCCAGCATCTCACGGGTGATGGGGCTGTAGCCGTACTTCTTCTGGTAGGTTTCGTTGGTGCAGACATTCTCGGCGGTCATGCCCATGTGCATGTTGCAGCCGGTTGCATCCCACAGAGCATCGTTGACCATGGTGTCCACCAGCTCGCTCTTGCCCATGGGGTAGCCCATGCGGTAGCCGTAACGGCCCTTCATCATAGCGAACGGAGCCATATCCATGTTTTCCATACCACCTGCAACAACGATGTCAGCATCGCCTGCTTCGATCATCTGGGCAGCCATGTTCACACAGTTCAGGCCAGAGCCGCAGACAACGTTGACGGTGACAGCGGGGGTCTCGATGGGCAGGCCGGCTTTCAGAGAAGCCTGGCGTGCAACGTTCTGGCCCAGACCAGCCTGGATAACACAGCCCATGTAAACGTGGTCAACCTGCTCCGGCTTGACATTGGCGCGGTTCAGGGCTTCCTTGATGACGATGGAGCCCAGCTCTGCAGCAGGAACATTGGCCAGGGTGCCGCCGAACTTGCCGATAGCAGTACGGCATGCGGATGCGATAACGATTTTCTTCATAAGAAACAGCCTCCTAAAAATATGAATCTTATTTAGACGGTTGGGAATCCTTTGTATCTTTACAGGCCTTAGCGACCCGACAAAGCACGTTTTTGGGGGTCAAACTTTACCCTCACGGATTTTTTTCTTCAGGGCAGCTTCCACATTGGGGGTAACGAACTTGGAAACATCGTGGTTGTAATGGGCAGCCTCCCGCACAATGGTGGAGGAAAGGTAGCTCCATTTCAGGGACGTTGACAGAAACACGGTTTCGATCCCCGGGTAGAGCGCGTGATTGGTGTGCGCCAGCTGGATCTCGTTTTCAAAATCCGTTACGGCGCGCAGCCCCCGCACCATTACGGTGGCGTGCTGCTGTTGGGCAAAGTTGACTGTCAGGCCGTCAAAGCTCATCACCTTGACATTGGGGATATCCTTGCAGCATTCCCGCAGCATCTCTTCCCTTTCCTTCACGGTAAACAACGGGGTTTTGGCGCTGTTGTTTAGCACGGCAACGATCAGGGTATCAAACATGCGGGAACTGCGTTTGATAATATCCAGGTGGCCGCGTGTAACGGGGTCAAAGCTGCCGGGATACATTGCAATGGGCATAATCTTTAGTTCCTCTGCAGTGCCAAAGCTGTTAAAAATCTAACAGTCTTGGACGGAAATAAAAGCACCATGCGCGCCGCGCGTTTAATGGGCGGGCCTTAACCCCCGCCGCAGACCGTACCGCCTGCCTGGTGCTGCAAGTGAACTCCGGCTCCTATTTCAGGGTTCCGCTTAGCTCACACTTATAGTTTTACACTTTTGTTAAGCTTTTGTCAATGGCTTATCTGTTAAAAATCCGACAAAAGTTTCTGGACTGTTTCAGTGGAATGTACAAAATCCACCCGATTTGCACGTTTTGGGGGCAAAAAATGAACTTTATTGGTTGACAAGCGTCAATATAATGTTAAAATAATATCAATGGTTGTAGTGCTGTGCCGCCACTCTTCCGGCGGGGCTCCCCCGCTGCGGGCAGCGCGCCACGCCACCGGGCGGCTGATTTTCAGGCATCCGCACTGTGCGTACCGCCAGAGCAGCGTACCGCCCCATAAACATTATATAAATAGGTAAGCAAATCCGCAAAGATTGCATAAGCAGTTTTTGCGGAATGAACAAAGGAGCTGTTTGTAGAAATGGATTTTAACACTGTTTATGCACAGAAACTGACAACGGCCGACCGCGTTGCCGCTTTGGTCAAGGATGACGATTGGGTCGATTACGGCTGGGCCATCGGCACCCCTGTCAGCTTTGACGCTGCTTTGGCCAAGCGCCTGCCGGAGCTGCACGGGATCAAATTCCGCGGCGGCATCCTGTGCCATGTGCCGGAAATCTTCAAGATTGAAAATCAGGCAGAGCACTTCTGCTGGAACAGCTGGCATATGGGCGGCATTGAGCGCAAGGCCGTTGCCGCCGGTTACGCTTACTATTCTCCCCTGCGCTACTCCGAGCTGCCGCGCTACTACCGCGAAAGCCCCGACCCGCTGAACATTGCGGTGTTTGTGGTTGCCCCCATGGATAGCCACGGCTACTTCAACCTCGGCCCCTGCGCCAGCCATCTGGCCGATGCTGCCCGCAAGGCCGACAAGGTGTTTGTGGAAGTGAACAAGAACATGCCGGTCTGCCTGGGCGGCTACGACAACTGCCTGCACATTTCCCAGGTTGACGGCATTATCGAGGGTGACAACCCGCCGATCGACCAGCTTGGCGGCGGCGGTGCCCCCACCGAAGTTGACCAGGCTGTTGCCCGCCTGGTGGTGGACCGCATCCCCAACGGCGCCTGCCTGCAGCTTGGCATCGGCGGCATGCCCAACGCCATCGGCGCCATGATTGCCGAGAGCGACCTGAAAGATTTGGGCGTACATACCGAGATGTATGTGGACTCTTTTGTAGATATGGCAAAGGCTGGCCGCATTACCGGCCGCTGTAAGAACATTGACAACGGCCGCCAGGTCTATGCGTTCGGTGCCGGCACCCAAAAGATGTACGACTACCTGGATAACAATCCGGAGTGTATGTCTGTACCCGTTGATTACACCAACGATGTGCGGGTGATCAGCAGCCTGGATAACTTTATCTCCATCAACAACGCCATTGACGTTGACCTGTATGGCCAGGTGAACGCCGAGAGCAGCGGCACCCGTGCCATTTCCGGTGCAGGCGGCCAGCTGGACTTTGTGCTGGGTGCCTATCTTTCCAAGGGTGGCAAGAGCTTCATCTGCCTGTCCTCCACCTTCTTTAACAAAAAGACCGGCCAAAACGAAAGCCGCATCCGTCCCACGCTGCACCCCGGCAGTGTTGTGACCGATACCCGCGCCAACACCGATTATCTGGTGACCGAGTACGGCGTTGCCCGCCTGAAGGGCCTGACCGCCTGGGAGCGTGCCGAAGCCCTGATCAACATTGCCCACCCAGATTTCCGTGAGCAGCTGATTGCCGACGCCGAAAAGATGGGCCTGTGGCGCAAGAGCAGCAAGCGCTGATCCGTTGTTTTTTATTCTGTTTGTATCCGCCAAAAATTGGCTTGACAAACTGTGTGCCGGTGTGATACAGTAACAATAACGCAGGGCCGCTGACTGACGGAATCTGGTGGGCATGACCACCGGGGAAGCGGGCTATTCCCTGCATTAAGCCGACCGTCTGGGCTGCATACACTGATGTATGGTGTACGCAGCCCTTTATTTTTTGTAAACGGAGGAATGCCACATGCTGAGCGACATTGTAATTGCACAGGCAGCCAAAATGCTGCCCATTGCCAAAGTAGCTGAAAAACTGGGCCTTACGGACGAGGACCTGATTCCTTATGGCCGTTACAAAGCCAAGATCAACCACAAGCTGATCCACAGTGACCGCCCAGACGGCAAGCTGATCCTGATGACCGCCATCAGCCCCACCCCTGCTGGCGAGGGCAAAACCACCACCAGTGTTGGCCTGGCGGACGCCCTGAACGCCATGGGTAAAAAGACGATGCTCTGCCTGCGTGAGCCCTCCCTTGGGCCCGTGTTCGGTGTAAAGGGCGGTGCTGCGGGCGGCGGTTACGCCCAGGTTGTGCCCATGGAAGATATCAACCTGCACTTTACCGGCGATATTCACGCCATTGGCACCGCAAACAACCTGTTGGCTGCCATGATCGACAACTCTATCCAGCAGGGCAACCCGCTGAACATTGACCCCCGCCGCATCGCCTGGAAGCGCTGCATGGACATGAATGACCGCCAGCTGCGCTTTATTGTGGACGGCCTGGGCGGCAAGGTGAACGGCACCCCGCGTGAGGACGGGTTTGACATCACCGTTGCCAGCGAGGTCATGGCGATCTTCTGCCTGGCCACCGACCTGGCCGACCTGAAAGACCGCCTGAGCCGCATTGTGTGTGCTTATACTTACGATGGCCAGCCGGTCACTGCGGGGCAGATCGGCGCAGCAGGCGCAATGGCGGCTTTGCTGAAAGATGCCATTGACCCCAACCTGGTCCAGACGTTGGAAAACAACCCCGCCATCATCCACGGCGGTCCCTTTGCCAACATTGCCCACGGCTGCAACAGCGTGACTGCCACCAAACTGAGCCTGAAGCTGGCCGATTACGTTGTGACTGAAGCAGGCTTTGGTGCCGACCTGGGCGCTGAAAAGTTCCTGGATATCAAGTGCCGCATGGCGGACCTGCACCCCTCTGCGGTGGTTTTGGTTGCCACCGTCCGTGCGCTGAAATCCCACGGCGGCGTTGCCAAGCCGGATTTGAACAAGCCTAACGTGGATGCCGTCCGCAAGGGCGCGGCCAACCTGGAGCGCCACATTGACAACATCAAGAACGGCTTTGGCCTGCCCGTCTGCGTTGCCATCAACGCTTTCCCCACCGACACGCCGGAAGAGATGGCCGTAATCGAGGAAGTATGCGCCAAGGCAGGCGTCAAGTGCGCCCTGTCTGAAGTGTTCGCCAAGGGCGGCGAGGGCGGCAAAGCCCTGGCCGAGACCGTTCTTTCCATCATGCCGGAAGCCCCCCAGCCCATCCAGTACACCTACGATCTGGGCGCTTCTCTGCCGGAGAAGATCGAAGCAGTTGCCAAAAGAATCTACCGTGCTGACGGCGTGACCTACACTCCCGCCGCCAAGAAGATGCTGGACGACCTGGCCGCCATGGGCTACGGCGAGCTGCCTGTCTGCATTGCCAAAACGCAGTATTCTTTCAGCGATAACGCCAAGCTGACCGGCGCCCCCACCGGCTTTAAAATGAATGTACGCGAAGTGCGCCTTTCCGCCGGTGCTGGGTTTGTGGTCGTCATCTGCGGCAGCATTATGACGATGCCCGGCCTTCCCAAGCACCCCGCCGCCATGGATATTGATGTGGACGCAGAAGGCCGCATTACCGGGTTGTTCTGATGGCGTTTTATCCCTGAAACAGCTTAAATTTACATAATATGCCAAAAAGCTCCGCAGCAAAGGCAAATGCCCAGCTGCGGAGCTTTTGTTTTGGCTGATTTTTCAGTGGCTTATTCTTCGCTCTCCCCTGCCGTATCCTGTTTTTCCATCTTCTCAATATCCGGTGCCTTGCGGCCGCCGGGCATGGTTGCACCAAACGCCGGAACAAACAGGAACTTGCGCACAAAGAAGATGAGCGCAATGGATGCCACGCTGATAAAGTTTTCCACTGCCGATTCATGCCCAACGATCATATGGCGGGCAATGGCATACAGCAGCACTTCCAGCGCACTGCCGGGGCTGTGCTTGGCAAGCATCTTGATGAACTCGATGCCGATGACGATATCCAGCGCGCGCTGCAAAAACAGGCTGATTTCCACTTCATTGGTATCCACCAGCAGGCCGGGCAGCATTTTGATCAGCGGCACCACCGCCAGCATCAACGCCACCACAACCAGCAGCGAAATGCCCACTTCCAGCAGACCGGCCAACTCGGCCAGCTGGTCACGAAAGATGCGTTTTACGCGTTCTTCCCCGTTATGCAGCACCGTGCGGGAAAAATGGGGGTGTTTGTTGTTTGTATTCATGTTTCTACTCCCTTGGGGTGTATCTTAAAAGCTGAAAATACAGCCCGTTTCTCTGTTTTCCGATACACCTGTTTTGCTTGTTGCTTGTATTATAGCAGATAACCGCTGCCGCGTACTGCATAAAATTTTATATCAGGTGTTATGCAAAACGCCCGCCGCACAGCAACGTGCGGCAGGCGCTTTTTTGTCTGCTGTTTATTCTTATGGCAACACCGCACAATTCCCGCCTTGCGGCTTAAGCACCGCTCCGGCAGCTGCGGCACCTCGCTCGCCGTATCGGCACTTAGAATTATGCGTTATTGCCTTTATAATCCGGGCGTATTATCTGCCTCTAAAATGGCGTCGTTTTCTTCTTTATACTTGGCTGCGGTATCGCTGTCCAGCACATACACATTCACGGCAATCACTGCATTATCAACGCTTTCGGAGTAAGTCTCGTAATACAGGTCAATAAATGCGCTCCCCGTCATCATGGCTGTGCCGGAATCTGCCGCATAAGCATAACCGTACACAAACCGGCCGTCTGCGGAGGTAATATACATCAGGCTGCCATAGGGAATCACATTGGGGTTGACCGCCACCGTACCATAGGTCAGCCGCCGCCCCGAAGATCCTTTTGCCGTCGGCGATGCCGAATACCCGGTGGAACGCTGTGCGGTATAAGTCGCCGCAATGCCCTCGCATGGTTTGCCGTCCACGATCTCGGGGCCCACGAAGGAGCTGACAGGTGCCTGCTCGTCATAGTGTTTTATAATGGTGGGCACCATTTCTATCACAGTTTCGCGGTTCGTTTCTGTTGTGTCAGTCAGTTCGCCATCCACATAGGTTTCCCGGTAGCTCACGCTGCACAGGCCGTCACTGCCCTGCCGGATCAGCTGTTCTTTGCTCTGTTTGCGGTAGAACAGGCTGGTTTCCACATACTGGGTTTCCGTGGGAATCACTTCGTCCTGAGTGTATTCTTCATAGCGTACCCGCTGGATGGTCACCATGGTGTTTTCCTGGGCCGGGGTATCCAGCGCAGGCTCAATCCAGTCATCTGGGCCAAGGGTAATGCCGGCTTCCGCCAGAACATCTCCCACGGTGCCGCCGGTCACCACAACCTCCTGCACACCGCCGTCCACCGTGACGGGCACGGTGTAAGCGCGCAGGATGTGGATCTGGTCAAGGCCTGCATCCTCGGTAATTTCCAGCTCGTCCTCGGTATCGGGTGCCGCAATGCCGGCTTGCTGCATCAGCGTTTTGATATCATGCGCCGAGGTGATAGCCATGCCCTGTGCACCGTGGGTATCGGTAATTTTAACCACATGCAGCTGGCTGCCGGTGAAGGCCACACAGCCCGCCAGCGCCCCTAGGCTTACCAGCAGAGTTCCCCACCGCGGCAACCCAAGCGCGGCACGGCGCCGGATATGCTCTTTTGTTTTTGTTGATAACATAAGTTCCCCTTCCACATCAAGTCCAACCGCCTGAATGGGCAGGCACTATGTTCCTGACTGTAACAGAAAACACGTCATAAAAAATGTCGGCCCAAAATGAGCCGACATAATAAGAATCGGATTGAATAAATCAGCGCTTGCTGAACTGCGGTGCGCGACGAGCGGCTTTGAGGCCGTATTTCACGAAACCGAAGCTCGATTTTGCTTGATATTACGCGGTTTTTCAAGCTTTTTGCTCTTCGTCCACCAGTTCTTAAACCCACAATTTTGTGGGCTTTTGTCGGATTTTAACCCTAATCTTTTTTTGATGTGTCGATTGCTCTGTTGATCACCCCATGTAATTGGGCAGGTTTATTATACTTGACTTTAGCGTAAATGTCCATAGTCACCTTGCTGTTTTCGTGTCCGGCAAGATACTGTACGGTTTTAGGATCAACCGAAGCATAAATCAGGTTCGTGATATAAGTGTGACGCAATTGATGCGGTGTCACTTGAAAATCCATCGTATATACCAACTTCGGATTGTTCGGCTGATGCTCACCAAGCTTCGGCTTTACCACATGCTTAATCTTCTGCCCATTCACATAGGTGTAATAGCAGCGTTCTTCCGTAGAACGAACTGCTATGTACTTCCACACCCTCACGAACTGAGATTCAGCCAGAGCGTTACCATTCCTGTCCGAGATCACATATTCCGATTTTGACTTTTCTTTTGCCTCTTTCAAACATTCCACCAGCTTGCCCGGAATAGGAATGTCCCTTTTAGCTGCTGGCGTTTTTAATTCTGTTGAAATCACTGGACGATTGTTCACAGAACGCCATGCTCGCCGTACCGAAATATATGGGGTGGCACCATCCAGGAAAACACAATCCCATCTCAGTGCAAGAATTTCTTCCCGCCGCAACCCTGCGTACAACCCAATCATTACAAAAACATACGGTGGTAATCCCCTGATTGTATCCAGAAGAATTTTCACCTGCTCATCCGTCAATGCCTTCTTTTCCTGCTTTGGTGTTCCGCCTTTTGCAGAAAGCGACGCAGCCGGATTATAACTGATGATTTTGCTTTCTTCTGCTGAATAGAAAACACATTTGATCAGCATATTCATTTTGCTGTACAGGGAAGCAGATTGCTTGGAGATTGGAACCAGCAGCAAGCGAAGGTCATCGGTCGTCACTTCGTCCATATACATATCTCCAATAGCTCCAATAATGTATTTTCTTATCGTGCGCTCATATCCGCTCAATGTGTTTTCTCGCACACTCGCCGAGCGCATCTTCAACCATTTTTCGCAATACTCAGCTACTGTCGGATTATTCTTCCGGAATATTTCATCCTCAATACTGCGCTTCATCTCAACGGATTTATCGTACAGCTCTTCAGGAGTCTGTGCATATAGCGAAATCCATTTTCCATCCGCATCCTGCATTCGTGTTCTGTAATATTGAACGCCCCTCTTCATAATTGTTCCATATTCCGGCACTACTTTTTTTCTTGCCATTATTGCTTCCTCCATTTTCTTGATATATCCAAATTGATCTCTGCTCTTTAATTATCCAGAATGCTGCTCCGGTTCTCAAGGATGTCGCTATATGTAAAAAGAGCAGGGATTATCCCTACTCTTTTTGATCTCATTCATGAAACTGTCTGGCCTATTCTGCATCCCACAGTGTAAAGGTATCCTCTAATATGCCCGCCAGTTCATCCGGTCGGTTATACTTTGCCTTTGCATAAATGTCCATCGTTATCTTGCTGTTCTCATGACCGGCAAGATACTGAACTGTTTTAGGATCAACCGATGCGTGAATTAGATTTGTAATATAAGTATGCCGCAGCAAATGTGGTGTCACTTCAAAGTCTAAGCTATAAACCACCTTTCCATTATGCGCAGCTCTTTCGCCCAGCGCCGGTTTCACCGTATGCTTCACTCGTTTTCCATTCTCATAACGGTAGTAGCTCCGTTCCTTTACAGTTCTGGTCACAATATACTGCCAGAGCCTCTTAAACTGCGTATATGAAAGCGGTTCGCCCTCGCTGTTCGCAACAACATAGTCTGATGTGGAATTCTCCTTTGCTTCTCTCAGGCATTTCGCCAGGCAATCAGGAAGCGGTACATCTCGATGAGCAGCCTTTGTTTTCAGTTCAGACATTATTACCGGTCGATTGTGCTCTGTATGCCAAGCTCTGCACACTGTCAAATACGGTGCTGCTTCATCCAGAAAAACTGAATCCCACTGCAATGCAAGAATTTCTTCTCGCCGAAGCCCCGCATACAAACCAATCATCACAAATACATACGGTGGTAATCCTCTTATCGCATCCAGCAATCTCTCCACCTGATCATCAGTCAAAGGGTTTTTCTCTTTTTGAGGAACGCCCCCGTTCTTTCCAGACAAATAAATTGTAGGATTGTCCTGAATCACTTTGCTTTCCTTTGCCGCCGCAAAAATGCTCTTATAAAGTATATTAACCGATTTGTACACAGACGCTGATTTTTTGGATACCGGAACCAGTGCCAGACGAATATCATCCGCTGTAACATCTGCTATATTCATATGACCCAGAGGCTTTATAATATGCCGGTTTACTTTCGATGTGTAATCCGTCAACGTAGTGGCTCTTACCTGTGCGGATTGTAACAACAGCCACTTTTCGCAATACTCCTTTACTGTGGGGGATGATCTGCGAAATGTATTATCCTCAATCTGCTCTCTCGCTTCGAGCACCTTATCATATAATTCTTCACGGGTTCTGCCATACAACGCCACCCGCTTTCCATCAGCATCCTCAATTCGAGTCCGGTAATATTCCTTACCCGCCATGATGACGGTTCCGTACTGAGGAATCGCATATCTTTTTCTTGCCATCTTCGACACCTCCAAATTTTTAGCTGATATATTCATTATTGCGAATAACCTGCCAATACTCAACGATGTCGAATTTCGCTCCTGGCTGTTCTCTTCTTTCGGAAAGTCGGATTGTTATCCTTCGGCCTTGCACGATGTGTAGACCTTGCAATATACTCCTGAAGTCCAACTTCAGTAAAATAAACACAGCCATTCTCAACATACTGAACGTAAGTGATCAGCCCTTCCATTCTTGCATGATCCAAGGTGTCCAGGCTAATTCCCAACATCTCAGCGGCTTCTTTACGCTTAATCAATTTATCCACCATCAAAATTCACTTCCTTTCGGCATTTGCCTTGTCTATTTTTCTCTGCCTGTTCCGGAATATAATATCCAAGCTGCACTTTCACAGCTTCATCAATTCCGCGCATCTGTCCTTTACTTACCTTGCCGAGATACCGAATCACACAGGTCTTATCACATGTATCAAGCTGCTCCGCCAATACCATCGAAGATCTTGCCAGCCCTTTTGCCTTCCGAAGGAAATAATGTGTTGGCTGGCTTCTTTTCTTTTGAATCTTCGTTGTCAGCGGAGCAACCGTAATCGTCGGCGAATAAAAGTTGCCGACATCGTTCTGAAGAACCACTACCGGACGAACACCGCCCTGCTTTGATCCTATCGGAACACCAAGATTGGCAAGGTAAATATCTCCTCGCCGGTAAACCCAGTTTTCTTTCATCTGGTTGCCTCCAATCCCATAATCATCTATGGATAAAAGCTGGCAGAAAATGATACAAATGCTTTATTCTGACAGCCTTTCTTAAAATATGGTTTCTCTGTACTTTTTCTTGGTACCCCAGAGATCGGGGATTTCTCACAAGCGGCAGTGTGCTTCACTGCTCCATTGGAATTTAACCATCCCGCCTTCTTTATGGCCGGACCGCGAATTACGGAAGTATCATTGTCCCTGACAGGCTTTTACACCACCGTCGGTTGCAATCCGACATTTGCTGCTGCGATTCCGCTTCGCCCCTGTTGGGCATCATGGCGTGCAGTCGAAGGCTCGTTCTGTCAGTAATGTACTTGGAGAATGAGTATTCAATTTTCATAGTTCATCAGCCTTGTTGCCTTAGCTGTAAAGTAAGTATAAAAGAATGCGGTTTTACATAACACGCCGGAAACTGCGACTTTGCCCACCTAATTTTGCGAGTTCACATCAGTGCTTCCTGAAGCTGCGTAATGGCATCCTGCACTCTCTTTTTCAACGCATCCACATCCTGTCTCTTGCCAATAATCAGATAATCCAGCGTTACTCCAAAGAATTCCGAAAACAGAATCATGTCGTTATAAGATGCCGATATTACTCCGCGCTCAATTTTTGAAATGCGTTTTGCATCAATATCAATCGCCTCAGCCAGAGCCTCCTGCGTATACCCTTTTGATTTGCGCAGCTCTTGAATTCTTGCTCCACATACATGCTGATCGTAATACATACGTTTCTCCTTCCGCACAGCCGGTACAGAACCGGACCGACGGAAGGTCAAAAAAGGAGCCGCATGACGG
>ENA-ORLY01002291-ORLY01002291.1-human-gut-metagenome-genome-assembly--contig:-NODE-2291-length-18807-cov-8.332621_pt1 | contig 18807 bp, 18 predicted proteins | sample MGYA00243071_ERZ508832 | MGnify/ENA primary metagenome ERZ508832 (study PRJEB26277, sample SAMN04329777) | human gut metagenome | biome: human-associated habitat | host: Homo sapiens | place: USA... | reverse complement strand
GCTCAGAAACCGCCATCACGTATCTGCTCAATAGATGGACGCACTTCTACAGCGTCCCGCCTGCCGATCAAGGAATTTCTGCCGAAAGAGCACGTCATTGTTGGTGATGGCTGAATCGGTGCACGGAAACTTGCTGGGTGCGCCTGCGGGCGCGGGGATCGGATGTCTTACAAAACTGTAAGACGGCAGCCGGAAAGTGTAAGCGGAATCGATGGCGGCGGGAGGCCTGGCGCGATATACTTGGCGCAGAAACTTTCACAGGAGGCATTTTTCTTATGCAGATTCTCGAAGTGAACAGCCTGCGCAAGGTCTACACGACGCGCTTTGGCGGCGCGTCGGTCGAGGCGCTCAAAAACATCAATTTCAGCGTGGAAAACGGCGAATACGTCGCCATCATGGGCGAATCCGGCTCCGGCAAGACCACGCTCCTGAATATCCTCGCCGGGCTCGACAAGCCGACCTCCGGCCAGGTGCTGCTCGACGGCAAAGACCTCGCGTCCATCCGCGAGTCCGACCGCGCCGCCTTCCGCCGTGACAATCTCGGCTTCGTCTTTCAGGAGTTCAACCTGCTCGACACCTTCTCGGTCGAGGACAACATCTATCTGCCGCTCGTGCTCGCGGGCGTGCCGCAGAGCCAGCTCGGCGCACGGCTCGAGCCCATCGCGGCGAAGCTCGGCATCTCGGAGCTGCTGAAAAAGTATCCGTATGAGATCTCCGGCGGCCAGAAGCAGCGCGCGGCCGTTGCCCGCGCGATCATCACGAACCCCCGTCTGCTGCTGGCCGACGAGCCGACCGGCGCGCTCGATTCCCGCGCCACGGACGAGCTGCTGCGCGTTTTCTCCGACATCAGTGCCGGCGGCCAGACCATCCTGATGGTCACGCATTCCGTCCGTGCGGCCAGCCGCGCGGGCCGGGTCCTGTTCATCAAGGACGGCGAGGTCTGCCACCAGCTCTACCGCGGCGGCATGACCGACGATCAGCTCTACCAGAAGATCACGGACGCGCTGACCGTCCTGCAGGCGGGAGGCGAGCGGGTATGACGCACAGACTCTATCCGCGCCTGGCCTGGCAGGGCATCACGAAAAACAAACGGCTGTATCTGCCGTTTCTGCTCACCTGCGTCGGCATGGTGATGATGACGTACATCCTGCTCTCGCTGGCGTCCTCCCCGGTCCTCAAGACGTTCCCGGGCGGCGGCGTCATGCCGATGATCCTCGGCATGGGCAGCTTCGTCATGGCGGCGTTCGCTGTTTTGTTCCTGTTTTATACGAATTCCTTCCTCATCCGCCGCAGAAACCGCGAGTTCGGCCTCTACAACATCCTCGGCATGGGCAAGGGGAATCTTGCCAGGGTGCTCGCCTGGGAATCGGTCATGATGGCGCTCGTGGCCATCGTGGGCGGCGAGGCGCTGGGCATTGCGCTCGGGAAGCTGTTTGAGCTGGTGCTCGTCAACATCGTGGGCGGCGACGTGCAGATGGACTTTACCGTCTCTGTCCCGGCCACGGCGATGACGGCGATCCTGTATCTCGGCATTTTCGCGCTTTTGTTCCTGCGCTCGCTGGTGACGGTCTGCCGGACGAACGCCGCGGCCCTGCTGCGCAGCGAATCCTACGGCGAAAAGCCGCCGAAGGCGAACTGGGCGTTCGGCCTTGCCGGCTTTGGGATCCTCGGCGCGGCATATTATATTGCTGTGACGATCAAGCAGCCGCTGACGGCGCTGGCCGTGTTCTTCATTGCCGTTCTGATGGTCATCGTGGGGACGTATCTGATCTTCATTTCCGGCTCCGTCCTGCTGTGCCGCGCGCTGCAGAAGAACAAGCGGTATTACTATCAGAAAAACCACTTCATCTCCGTTTCCTCCATGGCCTACCGCATGAAGCGCAACGGCGCGGGTCTCGCATCCGTGTGCATTCTGGCCACGATGGTGCTCGTCATGCTCTCGTCGACGACGTGCCTGTACTTCGGCACCGAGGACGCGCTGCGCACCCGCTATCCGCAGGATCTTTCCATCGAGCTGCGCTTTACCAAGGACGAGGGCGGCGCGAACGAGGAGAACATCCGGATCGCGCGCGGCATGGTCGAATCTGTTATCGAGCAGGACAAGCTTGACGTGCAGGAGCAGTTCGATACGCGCAGCGCGTGGTTCTCCGGTCTTCTTACGGGAAACAGCTTCGAGCGCGCGGATCGCTCCACGCTCATGGACTATGAGCGTGCGGTCGACATGGTCATCCTGCCACTGGAGGACTATACCCGCATGACGGGCGAAAGCCTGACGCTCGGGCCGGGCGAGGCGTATTTTTGCTGCCCGCGCATGGCCTACACGCAGTCGGAGCTCCACATCGGCGAGCTTTCCTACCAGCTCAAGGGCCAGCTGCCCGATTTCGGCGGCTTCGGCGCGGACAGCGCGAACATCACGACGACATTCTATCTCATCGTCCCGGACTTTGACGCCGCGATCGACGCGCTGCAGACGCAGGACACCCGCTACCCGGTCGTCGTGGGCTGGCAGTATTCGTTTGATTCCGGCAGCCCCGACAAGGAGCAGATCGTGTTCCTTACTGACATGCTGGCGGCGTTCGCCGAAAACAAAGACGGGCTGGCCTACGCTTCGTACACGGTGGAGTCTCTGGCGTTCAACCGCGATGATTTCCAGGGCACCTACGGAAGTCTGTTCTTCCTTGCGATTTTGCTCAGCATCGTGTTCCTCGCGGCCGCTGTTCTGATCCTTTACTACAAGCAGATCTCCGAGGGCTATGAGGACCAGGCCCGGTTCGAGATCATGCAGCGCGTCGGCATGACGAAGACGGATATTCGCAAGTCCATCAACTCGCAGCTGCTGCTCGTGTTCTTCCTGCCGCTTTTGTTTGCGGGGCTGCATCTGGGCTTTGCGTTCCCGTTCGTGCATAAGATGCTCGTGCTCTTCAACCTCACGAATCTGAAGCTGCTCATCGGCACGACGGTCATTACCTTTGCCGTCTACGCCGTGTTCTACGCCATCGTCTACCGCGTCACGTCCAATTCGTATTATTCGATCGTCGCGGGCGCAAAGGAGGATGCTGCATGATCCGTCTGCTTGTGCGTCTGGTGTTGGTATTGGTGCTGATCGCGGCGCTGCTCATCGGCATGACCTGCTGCGCGGCCCGGGTGGTCTTCGGCAGCTGTGCGGAGATCGGCGTGCAGCAGACCGTCCGCAACCTCGAGGACTTTTTCCTCTGGCTGCGGGACGTGTGGGCGCTTGCGCGGGTAAAACTGAACTTATGTATGGTGACCGTATGAAAAAGGTGAGATCCGGTGCCTCCGGCGGCGTGTTTTATCTGGGTCTTGCCCTGATCGGCGTGTTGGCGATCCCGGCGGCGGTGCTGCTCGGTCTGATCGCGGGTGTGTGGACGCTGACCGACAAGCTCACCGCCCTGCTGGAGAAAAAGCATTGACGCTGTCTCGAAATTCGGGTATGCTAAGGGCAAAGACAGGGGCGCGCCAGGATGGCGCGCCCCGGGAACGGAGGGACCTTTATGGGCGGCTGTACCGGCTGCGGCGGATGCCAAAGCCATGTTTTGATTCTGACCGAGGCGGAGATCCGCCTGCTGCGGCGCTTCGGCGAGCTGGCCTTTCTGCCCGCCGCGTGTACCCGGACCAACGAGACGCCGGTCTATCTCTCAGATCTCGGCGGCCGGGCCGAGATCAGCGCGGCCATCCTCGCCCTGCAGGTCAAGCGGCTCATCTCCGTCGATTTTGCCCTGCCGCTGCAGGGCTTCGACTACGCGGGGTATGAGGACTACCCGGTCCGCGGCAGCATGGCCCTGACCGCCGCCGGACAGGAGGCGCTCGACTCCCTGAACATCCAGGGCTGCGGGGAATAAAAACGAAAAAGACGTGCCGGACGGCACGTCTTTTTGTTTTTTATTGCTTCCCCTCCGGGGGCGTGGTGATATGGACGTGGTTGTTGATGTGGTCGATGCAGTAGCAGTAGTAGCCGTTGCATTTCGAGCAGTAGCGGAACTCCAGATTCGGATAGTCCGTGTCCGTCCGGCCGCAGACCGTGCACTTGTGGCGGTAGGGCTTTTCGCCGGTTTTGGAGTGGTAGGACCCGGCCCAGTTCGCGTTCGGCCGGGATCCTGTGCCGGTGGTGCGGTAGTTTTTGCGCTGGCGATAGCGCAGGGCGTCCGGCAGGATGTTTTTGACGTCGCTGCCGAAGAAAAGCAGATAGTTGAGCAGCGGCACGATGGGCAGCAGCCAGTAGAACGAGAGGAACGGGGCGATGCGCAGATACAAAAACACGCTCAGCACCGTACCGCCAAGGTAGACCCAGGCCATGTATTTCATTTTGAGTGGAATGAAGAAAAGCAGCAGCACCCGCGCCTCCGGCGCGATGGTCGCCACGGCGAGAAACAGGCTGAGGTTCAGCGCCGCGGCGTCCGCCCCGGAGCCGAGGAGCAGCGCGGCCAGATCGGTCAGCAGAAGCCCGGTGAGATAATACAGATTGAAGCGGAACGGACCCCAGTAGCTTTCCAGGATCTTGCCGAACTGATAGTAGCAGAACAGCGACACGACGGCCAGGAACAGATAGATGCCGGCAGTGTCGTTCAGATACGTAAAGACATACGTAAACAGCCGCCAGACCTGCCCGCGCAGAATGGCGGAACGGCTGAAGCAGAGATAGCTGTAGACGATGTTGCTGGGGTCGACGCGCGAGAGCGCATAGACCACCAGATTGCCGATGGCGATGACGAGCATGAGGTTCGGGATGCCCTTACCCCTGTTTTTCAGGCAGAAGCGCTCAAACCGCCTGCGAAGATCTTTCATACGATTCACCCTCCTGATTTCGTTCCCCATCATACAGGGCGGGGCCAGAAAAATCTACCCCGTAAATGTAAACATTTCTATGCTGGAAGAAGTATTGACGGGTCTTCCTCCGGATAAACGGGGGAAATTTGCCGATATCGAAAGAAGATGCTTGACATTCGCGGCGGTTTTTGTATAATCGAGGTACAACTGAACAGCCTTATCAAGAGTGGTGGAGGGAACGGCCCAATGAAACCCGGCAACCTGCGGACGCAAGGTGCCAAATCCGGCGAAGGAATCGAAAGATGAGGGAGAAGAACATTTGTCGTTCTGCCCCTCGGGCAGGGCGCTTTTTTTGTGCCCGGAAAGGAATCGGAATATGAACAACAGAAAAATTTTCACCTCGGAGTCCGTCACGCAGGGACATCCCGACAAGCTTTGCGACCTGGTCTCCGACAGCGTGCTCGACGCCGTGCTGGCGCAGGACCCCATGGGCCGCGTCGCGTGTGAGACGGCGGCCACGACCGGCATGGTCCTCGTCATGGGCGAGATCACCACGTCCGCGCAGATCGATATCGCGAGCCTGGCCAGAAAGGCCATCTGCGACGCCGGCTACGACCGGCCGGAGATGGGCTTCGACGGCCACAGCTGCAATGTGATGGTCGCCGTGGGCCACCAGTCCCCGGATATCGCCATGGGCGTTGACAACGCCTTTGACGACGGCTCGACCGGCGCTGGCGACCAGGGCATGATGTTCGGCTTCGCCTGCACGCAGACGAAGGAGCTCATGCCGGCCCCCATCGCCTACGCCCACAACCTCACCCGCGCCCTCACCGCCGCGCGTGAGAGCGGCAAGCTGCCCTGGCTCCGCCCGGACGGCAAGAGCCAGGTCTCCGTGGAATACGGTCCCGACGGCCTGCCCGCCCGCATCGATACCGTCGTCGTCTCCACCCAGCATGCGGACTCCATCGCCATCGAGGATCTGCGCAAGGCGATCGTCGAGACCGTCATCGAGCCGAACCTCCCCTCCCGTCTGCTCGACGAGAATACGAAATACTACGTGAACCCGACCGGCCGCTTCGTCATCGGCGGCCCGGCCGGTGACTCCGGCCTCACCGGCCGCAAGATCATCGTCGACACCTACGGCGGCTACGCGGCCCACGGCGGCGGTGCCTTCTCCGGCAAGGACCCGACGAAGGTCGACCGCAGCGGCGCGTACATGGCCCGCTACATCGCCAAGAACCTCGTTGCGGCCGGTCTGGCCGACGCCTGCCAGCTGCAGCTGGCCTACGCCATCGGCGTGGCCCATCCGGTCTCCGTCCTCGTCGAGACCTACGGCACCGGCAAGATGGCCGACGAGAAGCTCGCGCAGCTCGTGCGCGACTGCTTTGACCTCCGCCCGGCGGCCATCATCCGCCGGCTCGATCTGCGCCGCCCGATCTACCGCCAGACGGCCGCCTACGGCCATTTCGGCCGCGCGGATCTCGATCTGCCGTGGGAAAAGACCGATATGGTGCAGGACCTGCTTGCAAAAGCGTGATTTTTAGGATATAATTACCTTGTATGTTTCCATACAAAGGAGCGAAAAAGCATGAAAAAAATCGAGATCATGGGCTGCGGCTACATCGGCCTCCCCACCGCCATCACCTTTACGCTGGCGGGCTATGAGGTCTGCGGCTTCGACGTGAAGGACTCTGTCGTCGAGACGCTGAACGCGGGCCATATCCATATTGTAGAACCCGGTCTGCAGGATGCCATGACGAAGGCCATGAATACCGGCCGTCTGCACTTCACCACGAAGCCGGAGCCTGCCGACGTCTTCATCATCTGCGTCCAGACCCCCTACCGCGAGACCGAGGACCACAAGCGCGTGTCCGACATGCGCTTCGTCGAAGCCGCGGCAAAGGAGGTCGGCACGGTCCTGCAGGCAGGCAACCTCTGCGTGCTCGAGTCCACGTCGCCTCCCTACTCCACGCGCATGGTGGAGAGAATCGTCTCCGAGACCTCCGGCCTTGCGCCCGAGCAGTTCATGACGGCGCACTGCCCCGAGCGCATCATCCCCGGCCGCATGCTCATCGAGCTGCGCGAGAATGACCGCATCATCGGCTCGAACCGCCCGGAGTCGGCCGCGTACGCGAAGCAGATCTATGAAAAGGTCGTCACCGGCGGCACCATCCGCCTGACCGATGATCTGACCGCCGAGATGTGCAAGCTGACGGAAAACACCTTCCGCGACATCAACATCGCCTACGCCAACGAGCTCAGCAAGGTCTGCGACCGGCTCGGCATCGACGTGTTCAAGCTCATCGAGCTGGCCAACTGCCATCCGCGCGTCAACGTGCATACCCCCGGCGTCGGCGTCGGCGGCCACTGCATCGCGGTCGATCCGTGGTTCATCCACGAGAAGTTTGAAGACATCACCCCGCTCATCTACGAGGCCCGCCTCGTCAACGACGGCAAGCCCGCCTGGACGGCCGACCGCATCGCGCGCGACGTGCAGCCCGGCGCGAAGATCGCCGTGCTCGGCATGAGCTTCAAGGCCAACATCGACGACACGCGCGAAAGCCCGTCCGTGCTCTTTGCGAACATCCTCAAAGAACGCGGCTACGAGGTCCTCGCCTGCGAGCCGTATATCCAGGGGGACGTCGCGGGATATCACAACTATTCCCTCGAAGAGGCCATGGCGCAGTGCGACTACGCTGTCATCACCCTCATGCACAACGTCTTCAAGGAGAACAAGGCCCTCATCGCCGCCAAGCCGTATTACGACTGTGTCGGTCTGATGGAGAAATAAAAAGCAGCGCTGCCGCCCGGCTTCTTCGCCGGGCGGCTTTTTTGTGAAAAATAAGACTGCAGTAGTATTGGCAAGTCCATAAGACTGGAGGATTGTAGCCGCAGTAGCTACTACTGGAGTCTTATCAAGGAGGCAGCAAGATGGATATCAAGCTATTCGACTCGGAGCTCAAGGTCATGGACGTTCTGTGGAAGCAGGGGGATACCCCCGCCCGGGAGATCGCCCGGGCGCTTGGCGAGGAGCTGGGCTGGAACGTGAACACGACCTACACGCTCATCAAGCGCTGCATGAAAAAAGGCGCGATCGAGCGCACGGAGCCGGGCTTCCTCTGCCACGCCCTGCTCCCCAAGGCCGCCGTGCAGGAGGCGGAGACCGACGAGCTCATCAACAAGATCTATGACGGCTCTGCCGACAAGCTGTTCGCGGCCCTGCTGGGGCGGAAAAAGCTCTCCGCCGAGCAGCTCGAGCGGCTGCGGCAGATCGTCGGCGAGCTGGAATGAGGCGGCGGGCATGAAGCTCCTGCAGATGAGCCTCGCGGGCGGCGTCATGATCCTGGTCATCACGGTCATCCGTGCGCTCGCGATCGAACGGCTGCCGAAAAAGACATTTCTGGCGCTCTGGGCCGCGGCGCTCGCGCGGCTGCTGGCGCCGGTCTCGCTGCCTTCCGCACTGAGCATCTATTCCCTGCTGGCGCGGCGCGCGCCTGCGGCGGCAGAATGGACAGCCGTCCCGGCCCTGCCGGATCTTCCGGTGGCGGCGGAGACAGCAGCGGCTGCCGCTGCGCAGCAGACAGCTTCCGCGCCTGCGGCGCAGCCCCCGGTCTGGACGATCGTCTGGGCTGTAGGCGCGGCGGTCTGCGCGGTGGTGTTCGCCGTCGCGTATGGGCGCTGCTGCCGGGAGTTCCGGGCGTCCTTCCCGGTGGAAAACGACGTTATCCGCCGCTGGCTGCAGTCGCATCCGCTGCGGCGCACCATCGCCATCCGGCAGTCCGGCCGGATCTCCTCGCCGCTCACCTTCGGCGTCCTGCGCCCGGTCATCCTGGTGCCGAAGAAGACGGACTGGACGGACGAGACGGCGCTGCGGTACGTGCTGGAGCATGAGTTCGTGCACATCCAGCGGTTCGACGTCCTCTCCAAGCTCCTGCTGATCGCCGCCGTCTGCGTCCACTGGTTCAACCCGCTGGTGTGGGTGATGTACGTGCTGGCGAACCGGGATCTGGAGCTCTCCTGCGACGAGACGGTGCTCCGCCGCTTCGGCGGCGACGTCCGCGCCGCCTATGCCCGGGTCCTCATCCGCATGGAGGCGGCCAGAGGCGGCTTTGCGCCGCTGTGCAATCATTTTGGGAAAAACGCGATCGAAGAAAGGATCACAGCAATCATGAAAACAAAACGGATCACCATCGTATCTCTGGGTCTCGCGGCGCTGCTCGTCGCCGGGACCGTCACAGTTTTCGCTACTTCAGCCCAGGGCGGTACGTCCGGCACACCGGCGAAGACAGCCGGCGCGTTCGCCGAGGAGAATGCCGCGTTTGCAGGCAGCGGCGGCACCGCCGTCGAGTCCGGCGTACCGCTGCAGCCGGACGCGGACTACACCGCCGCCGGGATCAGCAGCAAGGGGCGTCTGTGTTATTACGCCGGCCAGCCCGTCGCCATGATCTACGATGACAACGACAGCATTTACATGGACGAAGAGGCTGCCGGCGGCTGCTATCTGCACGTCCGGCGGGATCGCGCAGGCGTGATCTCCGGCGTGGACGTGCTGACGAAGGAACAATTCCGGGAGCTGGAAGACCGGAGCATGAACGCGGCGAGCGATACGACCTATGAGGAAAGCACGCTCATGTCCTACGTCGACCCCGCCGACGGCAGGACCTATTACAGCTTCGACGGAGGAAAGACCTTCGAGCCGCTGACGGACGCGGAATTTGAGGCCCGCTTCCCCACGCCCGACGCCGTCTGGTGGACCTATGACGAGTATAAGGCGTGGCTGGACAACGAAAAGGTGGAGCTGCAGAGTCTGCTCGGCCAGACCAGCGGCGACTATACCTGGACGCAGCAGAAGATCGACGAGACCATCGCCCTGTATGAGAGCATTCTGAAGGACATTCAGAACGGCGTCCTGTATTCCAAAACCGTAGACGGCAGCGGCGAAGTCATGCTGAGCATGAACCCCGCCGACATCGCCAAGACAGCCGGCTGACCAAAAAACAGTGGCGGGACCATCCGGTCCCGCCGCTTTGCCATTCCGGGGATGTGCGGTATCATTTTTGCTGAAAGGTGAAACCGGGACCCGTGAGCTTGCAATATGAAGGATGACGGCCGATCAAAACGGAAAGGTGGTGAAACGCGCTTGGAAGAACGAGAGGCTTTAAAACGGCTGAAGCACCGGGAGGAAGATGCGCTGGCGTGGTTTATCGACCGCTATACGGCTTATGTCAGTACCATTGTTTCCAACATTCTCGGGCCCGCTGCGGCCAGCGCCGATCTGGAAGCGATCGCCTCCGACGTTTTCTTTGCCTTCTGGACCCACGCAAAAGAGATCCGGCCCGGAAAGGCAAAAGCATATCTCGGCAGCATCGCGCGGAACAAGGCGAAGGAATCCACACGCAAAACCGGCAGAGAGCTTCCGCTCGAAGACGACATGCTTGTCATTTCCTCTGGGACGCCGGAGCGCGAGCTGGAAAAGCGGGAGCAGGCGGCGTACATCCGGAAAGCCGTGCTCGCCCTGCGCGAGCCGGAGCGCGAGATCTTTCTGCGCTACTACTATTTTTATCAGCCGGTCTCCACGATTGCGGAGGAGATGGGGCTGGAGTCCGCAAATGTCAAGACGAAGCTCTTCCGGGGCCGGAAGAAGCTGAAGGAAGTGCTGGAAAAAGGGGGTTATTTCGTTGAAGCTTAAAATATCCGACATGATGGACGATCTGCCGTGCATCCCGGTCGAGATCGGAGAAAAAGAGTTCGTTACTGCCAGCCGGATCCGGGCGCAGACCATGCAAAGGCTCCATGCGGAAGCTGCGCAGGGGAAACCGGTCAGGCGGATCTCCGGAGTCGGTCTGGCCGCGGCGGTCATCGCGGCCGCCCTGTGCGTCTCTGCCACGGCAGCCGTTGTCGCGCACAAGTGGCCCGGCTTCGTCTTTACCGGGAGCATGAGCGAGGCGGAAAAGGACCGGATGCTCGAAGAAACGTCGGTCATCCATGCCATGGAGCAGATCGACGCGGATGGGACCGTCCATTATTTTGGCGAAGACGGCCGCGAGGAGCTGGTCCTGTCCGCCGAGGAAGCGGCCGCTTATCAGCAGCAGCAAATCGCGGCGCACGACCGCGCCGTCTGCCAAAGCACCACGTTGGTCGACGTGTCGACGATGCCGTTTATCCCGAATTCCGTTACGGAGCTTGCCGTGGACGCGGATGGCCATTTTGCGGAATTTGCATTTGGAAACGCGCATATGGTCTTGCTGTACCCGGAGAACTCGACCGGCTTTGACCTGCGGACGGGCGATACGGTGACGATCTCGCTGGACGCGGATGCACGCGGCAGCCTCGGCTTCGGGCTGTTTAAAGACGGAATTTACGTCAGCGAGGAAGTTGTCTCCGCGCAGAGGCATCTCTATACTTTCAAAATCGAAGAAGACGGGCGGTACTGCTTTTTCGTGGAGAACTGCAGCGCGGGCATGTATGTCTGCACAGACGGCTCTCTGACGGTCAATTAACGGAGGACCATAAAAAACAGCGGCGGGACCATCCGGTCCCGCCGCTTTGGGTGGTTGGGTGTACTTACTGGACGATGAAGTTGACAGACTCGTCGCCCTGCTTGTCTTCGCCGTAGACGTAGTCCTTGCCGGGCATGACGGCGTTGAGGACGATGCCGACGATGGAGCCGACAGCCAGACCAGACAGGCCGATGGGCCCAAGCTGGAGAGTGCCAGCGCCGGAATACTTGATGCCGATGGACAGGACCAGGATCAGGGCCGCAACCAGAACGTTGCGGGACTTGGTGAAGTCGACCTTGTTCTCGACGACATTGCGCACGCCGACCGCGGAGATCATGCCGTAGAGCACGAGGCTGACGCCGCCGATGGTGCCCTTGGGCATGGAGGAGATGATGGCCGCGAACTTCGGGCTGACGGAGAAAATCATGGCGAGGACTGCCGCGATACGGATGACGCGCGGGTCATAGATGCGGCTGAGGGCCAGAACGCCGGTGTTTTCGCCGTAGGTCGTGTTGGCGGGCGCGCCGAAGAGGGCGGCGAGGGTCGTTGCCAGACCGTCGCCCATCAGCGTGCGGTGCAGGCCGGGATCTTCAATGTAGTTGCGGTCACAGGTGGAGGAGATGGCGGACACGTCGCCGATGTGCTCGACCATGGTAGCCAGGCTCAGAGGGACGATGGTGATGGCGGCAGTCAGCAGCTTGTGCGCGTCGACGTTGCCGGAGGCAAAGAGGCCGAAGACGGTCTGCTCCATCTTGATGGGCAGGGCGAACCACTCGGCTTCGGAGACGTTCTGAACAAGGTTGTCACGGACGGCCGGGTCAGCGATGACCGCGATGACGTAGGAACCGATAACGCCGAGGAGGATCGGGATGATCTTGATCATGCCCTTGCCCCAGATGTTGGCGGCGACGATGATAGCGATAGCAACAATGGCGATCCACCAGTTGCCAGTGCAGTTATCGATGGCGGAGGAGGACAGGGTCAAGCCGATGGCGATGATGATGGGGCCGGTGACGATGGGCGGGAAGAAGCGCATGACCTTCTTGGCGCCAAAAACCTTAAACAGATACGCAAGGATGACGTACACAAGACCTGCGCACGCGACGCCGAAACAGGCGTAGGGCAGCATTTCGAGGTTGGGGATGTCCTGATGCTCACCGAGCATCGGGGCGATGGTGGCGTAGCCGCCGAGGAAGGCGAAGGACGAGCCGAGGAAGGCCGGGACCTTGCCGCCGGTGATGAGGTGGAACAGCAGCGTGCCGAGGCCCGCGAACAGAAGCGTGTTCGAAACGTCGAGGCCCGTCAGGATGGGCACGAGGATCGTCGCGCCGAACATGGCGAACATGTGCTGGAAGCCGAGCAGCAGCATTCTGCCCGTGCCGAGCTGTCTGGCGTCATAGATGCCGGTTTCCGGAATTTTGCTTTTTCCCATGGTGTTCTCCTTTCTCTTCTCGCTGTTTCTGCCGGAGCGGCCGCCGCAGGCGCATAAAAAAAGAATTGTGAAACCTGAAAAATACGAGGTTCACAATTCTTCTTTCAAAAACGAATACGGCACCGGAGAAACGGGTTCCCCGGCAAAAACAAAACAGGAAATGCAGCGTCTGACGGGCGTTTTCCATGCAGTCATCGGTCGCACTTCCTTTCATAAACTCACTGCAGGACATTATACCGACGGGCCGGAGAAAAAACAACTGTGAGTTCTGTGCGAATTTCGGCGCTTTTTCGTCCGGAATTTGACCGATCCGTCAAAACCTACTCCAGCTCGTCCAGCGTAAGCTGGAAGCTGTCGAGGAAGTGGGCCATGAAGTAGTCGAGGCACGGCAGCTGCATGTCGCACAGCGCCTGGCGCGTCTGGCGGGCGGCTGCCTCAAACTCCGAGTTGCCGGCCTTCAGCTCCTCGACGCATTTGATGTAGGCCGAGAGCTTGTCGGCGGCCTTGACGATCTTCGCGGTCCCGGGGTCGGATTCGAACAGCAGCGGGCGGTAGCCCGCCTGCAGCTCCGGCGGCAGCAGCGCCAGCAGCTTTTCGCAGCTGACGGCCTCGATCTGCTTGTAGGCGGATTTGATCTCGGGGTTATAATACTTGATCGGCGTCGGCAGATCGCCGGTCAGGATCTCCGACGCGTCGTGGAACAGCGCGGCGGCCGCGCAGCGGTCAGGGTCGGCGGGCTCGCCGAGGATGTCCCGCTGGATCATGGCCAGCCCGTGCGCCAGCACGGCGACCATGTGGCTGTGCTCCTGGATATTTTCTTCAAACGTGTTGCGCATGAGCCCCCAGCGGCCGATATAGCGCATACGGGAGATCAGCGCGAAAAAGCGGTGCTGCATAGCGGATCCTCCTTCAGGAAATCAGGGATTTGTCCTTCCACTTGCCGCGGAAGAAATGCACGTAGCAGACGACGAGCGTGATCGTCCACGACATGGCCTGGCTCCACCAGATCGCCGTATAGCCGAACAGGCTCGTTTTGTGCAGCGCGTATGCGAACACCACGCGCAGCCCCAGCGCCAGCAGCGCGTAGAACGTGGCGTGAAAGCCCTCGCCCACGCCCTGGCACATGCCGTTGGCAGGGAAATAGACCGCGAAAATGGGGATGGCGACGGCGGAGCTGAACAGGTGCAGGCGGCAGATGGCCGCCGCGCCCGCGTCAAGCTGGAAGGCCCGGATGATGAGCGGGATGCCCGCGATCTGCACCAGACACAGGATCAGCGTCATGCCCAGCGAGACGAGCACGCCCTGCCCCAGGCCCTTCGACACGCGGTCGGGGCGCTGCGCGCCCATGTTCTGCCCGGCGAAGGTGGCCATGGTGTTCTGGATGCCGATGACGGGGATCATGAGGATGTTTTCCATCCGGCTGGCGACGGTGTAGGAGGCGATCATGCTCTCACCGTAGTAGTTGACCAGCCGCTGCAGGAACAGAAAGCCGCACGAGACGATCGACTGCTGGATCGCCATCGGCGCGCCGACCTGCAGGATGCGTCCCGCTGTTTTCAGGTCCATCCGCAGTTCCCGCAGTGAAAAGCGCAGAAGGGCGTATCTGCGGTGCATGTAGGCAAAGCCGATGACGCACGAGGCGATCTGCGAGAGGACCGTTGCTATGGCCGCGCCCGCCACGCCCATCCCGAGCCCTGCCACAAAGACCAGATCGAGCACGACGTTCAAAATCGAGGAGACGAGCAGGAAATAGAGCGTGGCCTTGCTGTCGCCCAGCGCGCGCAGCAGCGCGGCCGCGATATTATACCCGAACTGGAACACGAGGCCCGCGGCGTAGATGCGGAAATACAGCAGCGTCAGCGGCAGCAGCGCCTCCGGCGTGCCGAGCGCGCGCGCAAGCAGGAATCTCGCGCTGCAGACGCCGATGAGCGACATCAGAAGGCCCATCGCCAGCATCAGCACGATGGCCGTCGCGGCATACTGCCGCAGCTCCTGCTCGCGCGAAGCGCCGAAATACTGCGAGATCAGCACGCCCGCGCCGATGGAAAAGCCGATGGCAAGCGCGGTGAACAAAACCGTCAGCGACGCGCAGGCGCCCACGGCGGACAGCGCCTGCTGGCCGTTGAAATTGCCGACAATGATGGTGTCGGCGGTGTTATACAGCTGCTGCAGCAGATTCCCCGCCATGATCGGCAGGGCAAACTGCACAATGAGCTTCCAGGGCGTTCCCCGGGTCAGGTCCTTGGTCATGACGCGTTCTTCTCCGGAATGATAAATGATGCTCTTAATACTATAGCACAAAAAGAAATCCTTGTAAATTGCAGGTTTCGGCTTGATAAACCTCTAACCTTGTAGTATAGTAGGTTATCAGAAAAGGAGGGACCGCACGATGATGATTTCCAGCAAGGGCCGCTACGCCCTGCGCGTAATGATCGATCTGGCTGAGCATGCGGAGGAGGGCTATATCCCGCTGCAGACCATCGCGGCGCGGCAGGGGATCTCCGAAAAGTATCTGGAAAGCATTCTGGCCGTGCTGAGCAAGGCGAAGCTGCTCGACGCCGTGCGCGGCAAGGGCGGCGGCTACCGTCTGGCAAGGCCCGCGGCCGGCTATACGGCCTTCGAGATCCTGTCTCTGACCGAGGGCACGCTGGCCCCCGTCACCTGCCTCGAGACCGGGCAGCAGTGCGAAAACGCGAAAAATTGCCGGACGCTGCCCTTGTGGCAGGGGCTCGACCGGACGATCGCCGAGTACCTCGGCCGCTACACGCTCGCCGACCTGGCGCGGATGGAAAAGGAACCGTAACATACAAAAAGGGTGCAGCCCATCGGGCTGCACCCTTTATCTTTTTTAATACGCGATGCCCCAGTAGATCATCTTTTTCGCGGGCTTGCCGCAGATCGGGCAGGTATCGCCGAGATGCTCCTGCTTGAGCGGCATGCAGCGGGAGGACATACCGCCCTCCTCCTTCATCTTCAGCTCGCACTCCAGTTCGCCGCACCACATCGTCTTGATGAAGCCGCCGTGCTCGGCCTGCAGCTGCTTGGCCTCTTCGAGCGAATGGGCTTCGTAGATATGGTTATCGAGATTCTGCTTCGCCTTTTCAAACATGCCCTTCTGCACGAGCTCGAGCTGTTCGGCGACAGCGGCTTCGAGGTTCTCCAGGGCGACGACGGTCTTCTCGCCGTCGTTGCGGCGGACAAGGACGCACTGCCCGGCCTCGATGTCGCGCGGGCCGATCTCGACGCGCACGGGCACGCCCTTCATCTCATACTGCGCGCACTTCCAGCCCATGGAGTTGTCGGAATCGTCAAGCTTGACGCGCAGACCCGCCTTCACCAGACGGTCTTTCAGCTCCGTGGCCTTTTCCAGCACGCCCGCCTTGTGCATGGCGACGGGCAGGACGATGACCTGGATGGGCGCGATCTTGGGCGGCAGGACGAGGCCGTTGTTGTCGCCGTGGGCCATGATGACCGCGCCGATCATGCGCGTGGTGGAGCCCCAGGAGGTCTGGAACGGATACTGCAGCTTGTTGTCGCGGCCAGTAAAGGTCACGTTGTAAGCGCGGGAGAACTTATCGCCGAAGTAGTGGCTGGTCGCGCCCTGCAGCGCCTTGTGGTCCTTCATGAGGCACTCGACGGTGTAGGTCGCTTCCGCACCGGCGAACTTTTCCTTCTCGGTCTTCTGGCCGGGGACGACGGGGATGGCGAGGACGTTTTCAAAGAAATCGGCATAGCACTTCAGCTGCTGCTCGGTCTCGTGGATGGCTTCCTCGGCGGTCTCGTGGATGGTGTGGCCCTCCTGCCACCAGAACTCGCGGCTGCGCAGGAACGGACGGGTCGTCTTCTCCCAGCGGATGACGGAGCACCACTGGTTGTAGAGCATCGGCAGCTCGCGGTAGGTCTGCAGAACGCGGGACCAGTGGTCGCAGAACATGGTCTCGGACGTCGGGCGGAAGGCCAGACGCTCCTCGAGCTTTTCGCTGCCGCCCATCGTGACCCAGGCGACCTCAGGCGCGAAGCCGTTGACGAGCTCGCCTTCTTTTTTCAGCAGGCTTTCTGGGATCAGGACGGGCATCGCCACGTTCTCATGGCCGGTCTTTTTGAACTCGGCGTCCATGATGCGCTGGATGTTCTCCCAGATCGCGTAGCCGTACGGGCGCAGGATCGTAAAGCCCTTGACCGACGCATACTCGACCAGCTCGGCCTTGCGGCAGATATCGGTGTACCACTGGGCAAAATCGACCTCCATATCGGTGATCTGCTCCACTTTCTTCTCTTTCGCCATATCGGTTCATCCTTTCGGAAATACTTTTTCAATCAATAGCTTTATTCTATCACACTTGTCAAGCGTCTGTACATAAGATGAACTACCTGAACGCAGGTTTATTGGAGGGTCTGAAGCCATGATCTATTGTATCCCGCTCGACGAGGCGACGGAGGAGTTCTACGCCTCCGTCGCCCGCGCGGCCGGCCTGCCGATCGAGCAGGTGCTGCGCGATACGCTGTTCAAGCTCGCGGGCGAGCTGGCGCTGGAGGCGCTGGCCCGGCGGAGCTCAAATTCCAAATAAAAGGGGATCTACGGGGTTGTAATTTCCGGCGGCCTCTGCTATCATGCAGATACATTACGATACCGGAGGCACATATCATGAAATCCATTCGTGATCTTTATAAAATCGGCAAGGGCCCGTCCAGCTCCCACACCATGGGGCCGGAGCGCGCGGCCCGCATCTTCAAGCAGGAGCATCCCGACGCGGAGCGCTATGAGGTCACGCTCTACGGCTCGCTGGCCCTGACCGGCGTCGGCCACGGCACCGACCGCGTGCTGAGCGAGGTCCTGTCCCCCACCCCGACGGAGATCATCTTCTCCGACAAGGACCCCGACGATCTCAAGCACCCGAACACGCTCGATTTTGCCGCCTACAAGGGCGAAGAAAAGATCGCGTCGATGCGCGTGGAGTCCATCGGCGGCGGCGATATCGTCATCGAGGGCCGCGAAGCGGCCGGCGCGGAGGAGATCTACCCTGAAAACTCCTTCGCGGAGATCGCGCAGTACTGCCGCTGGCGCTATATCTCGCTGCGCGAGTACGTCGAGCTGAACGAGGGCCCGGAGATCTGGGACTTTCTGCAGCAGATCTGGCGCGCCATGCGCAGCGAGGTCGAGGAGGGGCTGGAGGCGACCGGCATCCTGCCCGGTGGGCTTAACGTGCAGCGCAAGGCCAAATATCTCTATGAACGGCAGCACGCGCAGGAGATCCCGCAGGTGCGCGAGCTGCAGCTCGTCTGCGCCTACGCCTTCGCCGCGGCGGAGCAGAACGCCGCCAACGGCACCATCGTCACCGCGCCCACCTGCGGCAGCTGCGGCGTGCTGCCCGCGGTCCTCATGTATCTGCAGGGCAAATACCACTATTCCGACCTGCGCATGGCGCACGCGCTCGGCGTGGCGGGCATCATCGGCAATCTGATCCGGCGCAACGCGTCCATCTCCGGCGCCGAATGCGGCTGTCAGGCGGAGGTCGGCTCGGCATGTTCCATGGCGGCGGCCGCCATGTGCGAGCTGATGGAGTTCCCGATCGAGCAGGTCGAGTACGCGGCGGAGATCGCCATGGAGCATCATCTCGGCCTCACCTGCGACCCCATCTGCGGCCTCGTGCAGATCCCCTGCATCGAGCGCAACGCCGTCGCCGCCAAGCGCGCCATCGACTCGGCGAACCTCGCGCACATGCTGGTCGGCACGCGAACGATCTCGTTCGATATGGTCGTGCGCACGATGTATGAGACCGGCATCAGCATGAACCGCGCCTTCCGCGAGACGAGCGAAGGCGGTCTCGCCCGCCTCTACAGCCGCCGCGCCGGCACCGCCCCCACCCGCAAATAACCCCCAAAAGTCCGGCTCCGCCGGACTTTTTCGTTTCCCTGTTGAAAAATCTGCCCCGCTGCTTTATAATCTACCTATCACGATCGAACCGGGCCTGATCGCCCGGGCAAGGAGACGAAGGATATGAAATTAGGTATCGTAATAAATTAGCCTTTTTTCATAAATCCATGTACCTCCATAAAAGTCCGTAAAACCGCATGGTTGCAAGGTTTCTT
>ENA-ORLY01002283-ORLY01002283.1-human-gut-metagenome-genome-assembly--contig:-NODE-2283-length-18880-cov-4.215817_pt1 | contig 18880 bp, 18 predicted proteins | sample MGYA00243071_ERZ508832 | MGnify/ENA primary metagenome ERZ508832 (study PRJEB26277, sample SAMN04329777) | human gut metagenome | biome: human-associated habitat | host: Homo sapiens | place: USA... | reverse complement strand
GCAGCTTATGAATTAGGTGCACATGATGCAGTTGCAAGAGAAAAGATGGCAACAGCTTCTACTATGGCTGGTATGGCTTTTGCTAATGCTTTCCTTGGAGTGTGCCACTCACTTGCACATAAACTGGGTGCATATCACCACCTTCCACACGGAATTGCTAATGCCCTTCTTATCACTGATGTAATGAGATTCAATGCTGCAGAGGTTCCAACCAAGATGGGAACATTCTCACAGTATAAGTATCCACATTGCAAAGCACGTTATGTTGAGTGTGCTGACTTCCTTGGAATTCAGGGTAAAGATGATGATGAGAAATTTGAAAACCTCATCAAGGCTATTGAAGAATTAAAGGCAAAGGTAGGAATTAAGAAAACTATTGCAGATTATGGTGTTAAAGAGGAAGACTTCCTTGCAACTCTTGATGAGATGACAGAAGCTGCATTTGATGACCAGTGTACTGGTGCTAACCCAAGATATCCTCTTATGAGTGAAATGAAAGCCATGTACTTAAAGGCTTACTATGGTAAATAATCATCATTATTATTTTAAGAAAGGAAGACATGTCATATGAAAAAATATTTAGCAAAATCTAAGTTAAAATCAGTATATGTAGAGAATGGCAAAGCTACTAAGGTCTTTGCCAAGACCTACAACAAATCAGATGTTTTATATGAAGCTCTTAATACTTCTAGAGTTGAAGACGCAGGCGTTAATATTCCAAAGCTTTTAGAGGTTGCTGTTACTGACGGTAAATGGTCTATCACAAGTGAATATGTTGAAGGTCCTACTCTTACACAATTAATTGAAAAATACCCTGACAAGGCTGATGATTATATTAAGAAAATGGTTGAATACCAGATATCTTTCCAGAAGAAGTCTAACCCACTTCTTCTGGTATTAAAGGATAAAATGAACCGCCAGATTAACTCTATTGAAGAACTTGATAACAGCGTTAAGTATGAACTTCTTACAAGGCTTAATTCCATGAAGAATCATACTAAGCTTTGTCACGGAGATTATTGTCCTGATAATATTATTGTTACTGCTGATGCCAAGGGAAATATCAAAGAAATCACAGCAGTTGACTGGGTACATGCTACACAGGGTAATGCATCTGCCGATATTGCGAATACATTTTTACTTCTCAAATTACAGTTTGGTGACAAGAGTGATATTCCTGAAAAGTACATAAGTGCTTTCTGTGAATTAACTAACACAAAACGTTCATATGTTAATGAATGGCTTCCATTAGTTGCAGCAGCAAGACTTACTAAGAATAAAGAAGAAGAAAAAGAACTTCTTAATCAGTGGATAAATGTTGTAGATTTCCAGTAAAAGTTTTCCACATACCAATATAAACAAGGTTTTCCACATTAAAATACTGGTTTTTAACAGCATTTTAATGGATTTACCACAGAATCAACACACTTATCCACAAAATTTGTGGATAACATAAAACAAATGTGGATAAAACATATTCATTTGATATGTTTTATCCACATTTTTAATAATATCTATTTAGTATTCATATTACTTAACTGGTACTAATTCTGCCTTACCACCCATGTACATACGAAGAGCTTCTGGAATAAGAACTCTTCCATCTGCCTGAAGGTTATTCTCAAGGAAAGCAATAAGCATTCTTGGAGGTGCAACACATGTGTTGTTAAGTGTATGTGCAAAGTACTTGTTCTTGTCCTTACCCTGAACTCTTATCTTAAGTCTTCTTGCCTGAGCATCTCCTAAGTTAGAACATGAACCAACCTCGAAGTACTTCTTCTGTCTTGGTGACCATGCTTCAACATCAATAGACTTAACCTTAAGGTCAGCTAAATCTCCTGAACAGCACTCAAGTGTTCTTACTGGAATATCCATTGTTCTGAAGAAATCTACTGTATTCTGCCATAATTTATCAAACCACATCTTGCTCTCTTCTGGTTTACATACAACAATCATTTCCTGCTTCTCGAACTGGTGGATTCTATATACACCTCTTTCCTCGATACCATGTGCACCCTTCTCCTTTCTGAAACATGGAGAATAGCTTGTAAGTGTCTTAGGAAGCTCTTCCTCAGGTGTAATTGTGTCAATAAACTTACCAATCATTGAATGTTCGCTTGTTCCAATAAGGTAAAGATCTTCACCTTCTATCTTATACATCATGGCATCCATTTCATCAAAGCTCATAACACCGGTAACTACATTACTTCTTATCATATAAGGAGGAATACAGTATGTGAACCCTCTGTCAATCATGAAATCTCTTGCATATGAGATAATTGCTGAATGAAGTCTTGCAATATCTCCCATAAGGTAATAAAAACCATTACCAGCAACCTTACCAGCTGCATCCATATCGATTCCGTTGAATCTTTCCATAATATCTGTATGATATGGTACTTCAAAATCAGGAACTACAGGCTCACCAAACTTCTCAATTTCAACATTCTCGCTGTCATCTTTTCCGATTGGTACACTAGGATCTATGATGTTAGGAATAGTCATCATAATCTTATTAACCTTTTCATTAAGTTCCTTTTCAGAAGCCTCTAATTCAGCAAGCTTTGCTGCATCTGCACTTACCTGTGCCTTAACTGCCTCTGCCTCTTCCTTCTTTCCCTGTGCCATAAGAGCACCTATCTGCTTAGAAAGCTTGTTCCTGTTTGCTCTTAATTCATCAGCTTCTGTCTGTGTTGCACGAGCTTTAGCATCAAGCTCAATTACTTCATCTACAAGTGGAAGCTTTCTGTCCTGAAATTTATTCTTAATATTCTGTTTTACAATATCCGGGTTTTCTCTGACAAATTTTAAATCTAACATTACTCCTCATTTCCGTGTCCTATCATTGACACTATTTTATCAAATTTACCAAATGCTATTATGCACCTTTTTCTGTATATTTTCAATTACATTTTGTCTTTCTGCATTAAATCGTTAATTTCTTTACTTAATTCTTCGTCTCCCATACGTCCGGCCAGTGCCTGCTTAACAGCTTTCTCCTCTTCTTTACCAAGTTCAATATAAGACTTTCCATTAACTATTTCCTTAATATAAGCAAAACAGCCATCATTGCTGTGCATTACATTTACAACGTATCCATTGTCTTTCTTATCAAGCATACATAGTGCAAAGCTTAACTTTCCACCCATTTCATGGAATGCATCATACTTATTAACACCAACCTTCTGGAATGTAAGCTGCATCTTTTCATATATGTCCTTAATAGCTTCTGTATTATCTTCACTTGTCTTCTGAAGATTGATAATGTCATCGGTATATTTTCTGACCATTTTCTCCATGCTCTTTCCATCAGAGCCTTCCATCATCATCTCATACTTTTTCGTCATAGCACAAGCCTTGCATATTGCAACAATTGCAAGAACTATTGCTGCAATTGTTATTACAAGCAGACCTATAACTACATAAAGTGTGTCCACTTTAAATAATCCAAATACATCTAACATAATTTTTCCTTTCTGTATATTAGCTTATTAATATATTATTAAATTAGTTATATAGTATACATTATATATAAACTTAATTATTCATTAATTTTCTTTAACATATCATATATTCTTTCAAGCTCTGCCTGTGAATAATACTGAATTTCAATTTTACCCTTGTTATTATTCTTATTTTTGATAACTACTTGTGTACCCATGATTTTCTTCAATTTTTCTTCAAAATCTCTATATACAAAATCATTTTCTGGCTTTGTCTTTTCCACAGATTTATCTAACTTATCAATATTTTTAACAAGTTTTTCAACATCTCGCACATTGAGTTTTTCGTCAAATATCTTCTGTGCAACCATGTATTGTTTTTCTTTATCTTCAATACTAATAATTGCTCTTGCATGACCACTACTTAATTTTCCTTCGATTACCATTTCCTGAACTCTTTCATCAAGCTTTAATAATCTCAACGAATTTGTAATTGCGGTTCTTGATTTTGCCACCTTTTCTGCAACTTCATCCTGTTTTAATCTATAATCTTTAATAAGCTGCTGATATGCAAGTGCTTCTTCTATTGGATTAAGATCTTCTCTCTGTATATTCTCAATAAGAGCTATCTCCATAACCTCCTGTGATGAATAGTCCTTAATAATAACCGGTACTTCTTTAACACCCGCAAGTCTTGCAGCTCTGAATCTTCTTTCACCAGCTATAATCTGATAATTTTTATCCATCTTTTTAACAAGAAGTGGCTGTAACACTCCATACTGTTTTATTGATTCTGAAAGTTCTATAAGTGCATCCTCATCAAATGCTTTTCTTGGCTGATTCTTGTTAGGCTCAATCTGAGAAATCTTTAATTTAGTTTCTGCCGGAACCGGAACTTCTTTAACAACCTCTTTTACCACTTCCTTAACAACTACTTTCTGATCATTAGTATCTTCTTCCTGAAACAGATTACCAATGCCTTTTCCCAATCCTCTTGATTTACTTGTTTTAGTGTTCTTTGTTGGCATACTATTACAATCCTCCATTATATTTATTCTTCTCTTCCCATTACTTCTTCCGCTAATAACCTGTAACTTTCTGCACCAGTAGACTTTGGATCATATAGATTTATTGGTAGTCCGTGACTTGGTGCTTCTGCCAGACGAATATTTCTTGGTATAATTGTTTTGTAAATATTTTGTTTAAGATTATCCTTAACATTTTCGACTACTTGTAATGACAGATTTGTTCTTGAATCATACATTGTAAATACCACACCTTCAAGTTCAAGTTGTGGATTTAGTTTTTTCTTTACAAGATTAATCGTATGTATAAGCTGTGTTAATCCCTCTAATGCATAATATTCACATTGAATTGGAACCAGAACAGTATCAGCTGCCGTCATTGCATTAACAGTAAGCATACTTAATGAAGGAGGACAATCAAGTATAATATAATCATATCTGTCTCTTACTTCTAATATACTTTCTTTTAAAATATACTCTCTATTATCTACGTCAATTAAATCAATCTCTGCACCTGCAAGATTCACATTAGATGGAAGTATATCAAGATTATCAATTATATTTTCTACTATTGCATCTTTAATATTACATTCTCCCAATAATACCTCATAAACTGTTTTTTCAATGTCTGTCTTAGATAATCCAAAACCACTTGTCGTATTTCCCTGTGGATCAATATCTATTATAAGAATCTTCTGTCCAGCTTCTGCAAGACATGCTGCCAAATTTATTGCTGTTGTTGTTTTACCAACTCCACCTTTCTGATTTGCTATTGCAATTATTCTTCCCACATTACCCTCTTATTCCATATGTTCTATGTTTCACGTGAAACATAATCTCATATCATTTTATTTAATAAATAACTTTTTATCTTTTTTATTATAGCACACATTATTACAATATGTTATAATAAATTATATTTTTTATGTTTCACGTGAAACATAAAAAAATGATATATATATTTCTATTTTGAAATATATATATCATCTCATATTTTTATTCAATCATAATAAGTAATATTAATTGTTAAACTATTTTATACTAATTATATTATTCTTTATTGCAAACACTGCAGCCTGTGTTCTATCAGAAACACCTATTTTCTTAAATATGTTAGATACATGATTTTTTACTGTTCTTTCACTTATATTAAGTGTCAATGCGATTTCTTTATTAAATGCACCAGATGCAATCATTTTCAACACTTCCATCTCTCGTCTTGTAAGATCTGATACTTTTTCTTTTAATACATCTCTTTCTGCAAGACTGGAATTAAGTAATGGCATAAGAGAAGGTTCAATATATGTTTCACCAGAATAAACAGAAAATATAGCTTTCTTTAATGTATCAAAATCAGAATCTTTTAATATAAATCCGTCACATCCAATTTCTAATGCTTTAACCAGATATTCAATTTCATTATGTATTGTAAGTACAATAACCTTGCATAACATTTTTTGTTGTTTCATTATATTAAGAACCTGAATTCCATCCATATTAGGCATATTAATATCCAATAAAACAATATCAGGTTTTGTCTTATTAGTAAGATTGAGACATTCATACCCATCTCCTGCTTCTGCCACAACATTTATCTCTGAATCAGTTTCTAAAAGTTGTTTTAAACCTTCTCTTACCATTCTATGGTCATCAGCTAATAATATATTAACCGCCATAATTACACCCCTTTCTTACCAAACTGGTATTTCTATAAAAAAATCCGAACCATTATCATATATATATTTAATATTTCCATTTAATAATGCAACTCGTTCTTTTAACATTGTTAATCCAAATCCAGAATTTTTATTTCTATCATAAACAGTATTATAATAATCAAATCCTTTTCCATTATCCTTAAATTCAATAATAACATTGTTATCTTTAAGAGTAACGTTAATTATAATTTCTGTCCCGTTAGAATATTTAATTGCATTACTATTTAATTCATTTATAATTCGAAGTATTGATATAATAAGATTTGAATCGATACTTAATTCATCATCAAAATTAACTGATGAATAATATGTAATTACATTACTTTCTCTATTAAATTTATCAATCATATTCATAATAGCATTCTTAAATCCAAGATCATCAACACTCATTGGTCTTAATTCATATATTATATTTCTCAATTCATTAATTGATTCTTTTATCAATACAACTGAATTGTTAATTTCGAGTTTTGATCTTGTAATATCAGTATTAATAATTTGAGATATAAATTCCTGTTTATGTATTAACGCTGTAAGATTCTGCACAACACTGTCATGAATATCTCTTGATATACGTTTTCGGTCAAGTTCAATAAAATCAATTAGTTTGACATTATCATGTATAGAATCACTCATTGTTTCACGTGAAACATTGGAATCATCATCTCTTAAAATATTAATAAGTTCTTCAATTTTAGTTTCAACATCTTTTTTCTGATTATTCAAAAAAATAATTTTATTATTCAATTCATATTTTGAATCCTGTAATGTTTGTAACCTAATATTATCAGTTTGTTTTAATGAAATCAATGAATGAAATATATCTTCTGACCAGTCTTTTTCTTTATTTAACTTAATAAGATTCTTATCAACAGTTTTTAGCTCAATCTCTGTTGAATGAATTTCATTAGTAATATCATATAATTTTTTCTTATAACAATTTAATTCATTTTCAACATACTGTTTACATAAATTTGACATTATATTACTAACTCCATTCTCAGTTTGTATATCATTAATTAATATTAAATATTATATAAATACTTTATTTATTACCCTTTAAAATAATAATTCATAATAAGATATTTCAGAAACTTTTAAGATGATAATACTCTATTAATTACAATAAATAAAGTACTTTTTTACGATAAAGTACTAATTTATATAAAAACATCTTAAAAAGTTCTAATAATTTGTATTTCAGATGATACATTAACATAAATTAATGATTGCCACACACAAAATAATGGAATATAATAATTTTATCTAAAAGTGCGTTAGAACATTTTCTTTCGGAAATTTCAGGAGGCATCTATTATGAATAAATGGCAAAAAATAGGACTGGCAGTAGGTATGGGAACTGCTGTTATTACTACTACACACCTGATTAACAGCATAATATTCAAATTATCTACCGCTAATAATTATACAGGTAAAAGAATAAGAAGCAATTATCAGTGGAAGTTCGGCAATATTGCATATATAACTGCCGGCTCAGGTTCTCCACTTTTACTTATACACGATCTTAATTCTTACAGTTCAAGCTACGAATGGGAACAGACTATAAACAGTTTTGCTAAGAATCACAAGGTTTACGCTATTGATTTATTGGGATGTGGTCATTCTGATAAACCTAATCTTACTTATACAACATTTATGTATACACAGCTTATCAATGATTTCGTGCTCAATGTTATTCGTTCCAAAACTGATGTTGTTGCTACAGCAGGCTCAACACCAATTGTGATAATGGCTGCATTTAATAATCATGCACTGTTTAATAAGATTATTCTTGTTTCTCCTTTATCAGTTGAAGATGCTCTTAAAGGGCCTGATAACTTAAGTGGAATAAGAAGACACATTTTAAATGTGCCTGTTATTGGAACTTCTGTATACAACATTCTGTTTAACAGACCATCTCTTAGAAAGCTACTTTCAAAAAATTTTATAGATGGAAGAATTCCGGCTGATTATATCAATGCATGCCATGAGAATGCACATCTTGGTGATGCTTCAGCCAAATATCTGTTTATCAGCACTGAATGTAACTTTACTACTGTTACTATCTCAAAAGCACTTTCTGATCTTGATAACTGTATATACATGATTAACGGTATGCACAATAATAATGACGTTATTGATGAATATATCCATATCAATCCAGCAATTGAAAATGTTATGATTCAGGATGCCAAGAAGCTTCCACAGGTTGAACAGCCGGCTGAATTCGTAAGACAGGCTGAGATTTTTCTTAATTAGTTATCCATCATGAGGTATTTTTATGATATCCTGATAATCAACAGTTAACCAAAAATAAACCCATATTATCCACAATATGATGATTTACTAATCATTTTATGTGAATAATATGGGTTTTCTTTATACTATATTGTGTATACATACTGCTTACGCAACTGGTTCTTTAGAAGGAAGTCCCGCTTTTCTTGGAAACTTTACAGATGTAGGCTTAATCTTCTTGATATATACTAAAGAACGGTCAATATCAGTACCAGGAAGCTGGAATTTCTTCACTTCTTCTATCGTTCCGCCAAGAACACTGACTGCTTTCTTAGCATTTACTAATTCTTCATCAATATCTCCTGACTTATATGCCACAAAATATCCACCAACCTTTACGAATGGAAGGTTATATTCCACAAGAGTTGCTAAGTTAGCAACAGCACGAGAAACACTTACATCAAAATGTTCTCTTAAGTCATTATTTCTTCCACCATCCTCTGCTCTTGAATGAACTGTTTCTATTCCTGTAAGTCCAAGTTCTTCTATTACCTGATTAAGAAACTTTACTCTTTTATTAAGTGAATCAAGCAGAACTACATTAATCTGTGGATATGCTATTTTTAACGGAAGCCCCGGAAAACCAGCACCTGTTCCAACATCAATAAGAGAAATCTCTTTCTTTTTATGTCCGATTTTTTCAATATCTAACACGAGACTGTCAACATAATGCTTTAAAAGAACTTCTTCGTAATCTGTAATTCCAGTAAGATTCATAAAGCTATTCCATTCAACCAGCAGCTTATAATACATATCAAACTGCTCGTACTGTCTGTCTGTAAGCTCAACACCTATAGAATTCAGATTATTCTTAAATGTTTCATTTATCATACATTTCTCCTTATCAATGATTAATGCTTTCTTCTAAGAGACTCCAGGTAAACAAGAAGCACTGATATATCAGCAGGCGAAACACCTGATATTCTTGAAGCCTGTCCAATTGAACGAGGTCTGAATTTATCAAGCTTCTGCATAGCCTCTTTTCTTAATCCGCTTATTTCTAAGTAATCAAGGCTGTCTGGTATAAGCTTATTTTCAAGCTTTTTAAAATGTTCAACCTGTCTTAACTGTCTGTCTATATATCCCTCGTATTTCAGATTAATATTAACCTGCTCACATACATCATAAGGCAACTCTGGTCTGTGCTTATCAATTGGAGCAAGAACATCATATGAAAGCTCCGGTCTTCTTATAAGTTCTGCAAGTGTAGCACCTGTTGTAAGCTCTGTACTTCCGTTATCTGTAAGTACCTTCTGTACTTCACTTCCAGTTCCTATATTAACTGACTTAACACGCTCAATTTCTTCATCAATAAGCTGAATCTTGCGGGTAAGGCGGTTCATTCTTTCTTCGCTTATAAGTCCGACTCTGTAACCATATTTAGTAAGTCTTATATCTGCATTATCCTGTCTTAATATAAGTCTGTACTCTGCACGGCTTGTCATCATTCTGTAAGGCTCTGCTGTTTCCTTAGTTACAAGGTCATCTATAAGAACTCCTATATAACTTTCTGAACGGTCAAGTATAAGTGGTTCTTCCTTCTTAACGAAAAGTGCCGCATTGATACCCGCGACAATTCCCTGTGCAGCAGCTTCCTCATATCCTGAGCTTCCATTAAACTGTCCACCAGCAAATAATCCTTCAATCTTCTTGAATTCAAGAGAAGACTTTAACTGAACAGCGTTAATGCAGTCATACTCAATAGCATAAGCATTTCTTACGATTCGGACATTCTCAAGACCAGGAACTGTTCTATACATTGCATACTGCACATCCTCAGGCATTGAACTGCTCATTCCACCAAGATACATTTCATTAGTATACAAGCCCTCTGGCTCAATGAATACCTGATGTCTGTCTTTGTCTGCAAATCTTACAACCTTATCCTCAATTGATGGACAGTATCTTGGGCCTGTTCCGTGGATATCTCCTGAATAAAGAGGTGAACGATCAAGATTATCCATAATAATCTTGTGTGTCTCTTCATTAGTATATGTAAGCCAGCAGCTTACCTGATCTTTCTGTATGCTCTCAGGGTCTGTTTCAAATGAAAATGGCACAACTCTCTTATCACCGAACTGCTCTGTCATCTTAGAAAAATCCACTGACCTTTTATCAACTCTGGCAGGTGTACCTGTCTTGAATCTTCTCACTTCAATTCCATTATCAATAAGTGACTGTGTAAGATGATTGGCAGCCTGTAATCCGTTAGGACCTGTATGATAACTTACATCACCATATATACATCTTGCCTTAAGATATACTCCTGTACATAAAACAACTGCCTTAGCTATGTATTCTGCACCCGAAACAGTCTTTACACCACCAATTTTTCCATCATTAACAATAATCTCTGAAACCTCTGCCTGTCTTATATGCAGATGCTCAGTATTCTCAAGCACATTTCTCATTCTTCTGCTGTAATCGGACTTGTCAGCCTGTGCACGGAGTGAATGAACCGCAGGGCCTTTTGATGCATTTAACATCTTTGACTGTATAAATGTAGCATCTATATTCTTTCCCATCTCGCCACCAAGAGCATCTATTTCTCTTACAAGATGTCCCTTAGAACTTCCTCCTATATTAGGATTACAAGGCATCATTGCTATACTTTCAACGCTTACTGTAAATATAATTGTTTCAAGTCCCATTCTTGAAGCAGCAAGGGCAGCCTCACAACCTGCGTGACCAGCACCTACTACAACTACATCATATTCTTCTCTAATATTAGGCATATTACTTCTCCTTATCAACCTGCATTACTTACCCATACAGAACTTTGAAAAAATTCTGTTGGCAAGATCATCTTCAATCTCCTCTCCTATTATAAGACCAAGATTCTCATATGCAGCCATTAAATCAATAGTAAGGAAATCTTCACTTACCATGTTATCAATTCCATCAAGTACAAGCTTTAAGCTGTTCTCAGCCTTCTTTAAAAGTTCTTTATGTCTTGTACTTGTAATATATACATCTTCATTGAACTTAACTTCACCATTAAAGAACATATTCTTAACAGTTTCCTCAAGTTCTTCAATTCCTGTCTCCTGCTTTGCAGATATAGTAACTGTCTCACAATTCATTATTTTCTTAATATCTTCTGCTGTTGTAACCTGTGCAAGATCAGCTTTATTAAGTATTACAAGAACCTTCTTATCCTTGATAAGTTCCATAATCTCATAATCATTATCATCAAGTACTCTTGAAGAATCAACTACATATATTACAAGATCAGCGATTTCTGCAAGCTTCTTAGCCTTATTAACACCAATGCTTTCAACAACATCATCAGTTTTTCTGATTCCTGCAGTATCAATAAGATTAAGAGTAATTCCAGACAGATTAATCATTTCTTCAAGAGTATCTCTCGTAGTTCCTTCTATATCAGTAACAATTGCTCTCTCTTCTCTTGCAAGTACATTAAGCAGGCTTGACTTTCCTGCATTAGTTTTCCCCAAAATGACTGTACGCACGCCATCATGCATGATTCTGCCATTATCGCATGTTTTTAACAAGTTATCCACATTATTAAGACAGTTTTCCACATCATTTTTAAGGTTATCTACATTAGCATCTATATCAAAATGTTCTGGATCATCAAGAGCAGCCTCAATAAATGCAACATTATTCAATATTATCTCTCTTATATTCTTAATCTTTTCAGATAACTTACCATCTAACTGATTAACAGATGACTTCAGAGCATAATCATTCTTTGCATTAATAATATCAATAACAGCCTCCGCCTGTGACAGGTCAATTCTTCCATTAAGAAATGCTCTCTTTGTAAATTCACCAGGCTCTGCAAGCCTTGCACCAGCGTTAAGTACCGCCTCTAACACCTTCTTAGTAACAAGAATACCGCCATGACAGTCAATCTCAACAATATTCTCTCTTGTATAAGTGTTAGGAGCTTTCATTACAATTACAAGTGCTTCATCAATTTCATTACCGTTATCACATATATTTCCAAAATGTACCGTATGACTCTGTACATTTGCAAGCTTAATATTCTTTTTTGACTTAAAAACTTTATCTCCAATAATAATTGCATCAGGACCGCTTATTCTTACAATACTAATTCCACCGCTTGACACTGTACTTGTAGATATAGCTGCTATTGTATCCTCCATTTCCATCCTCCATATAAAAAATGCTGTGATAATAATACCACAGCATTTAATAAAATCATATATCTAATTATCTGTTATATCTGTTATTATTCTCTCTTTCAAGATAAACAACAACATGTCTGAAAGGTTCTTCACCCTCACTTCTTGTAGAAACAAACTTATCTGCCTGAAGTGCTGAATGGATAATTCTTCTTTCATATGGGTTCATAGGCTCAAGTGAAACAGGTCTTCTGCTTCTCTTAACCTTGTATGCAATGTTCTTAGCAAGAGACTCAAGAGTTTCTTTTCTTCTCTTTCTATAGTTCTCTGTATCTAATTTAACTCTTACATACTTCTCACTGTTCTTGTTAATTACAAGACTTGTAAGATACTGGATAGAATCAAGTGTCTGTCCTCTCTTACCGATAAGAACACCCATGTTATCTCCAGAAAGATCTACATTAACGCTATTTTCTTCATCGTCAAATGTAATATCAGACTTAACTTCCATGCTCATAGCACCAAACATATTATTAAGGAATTCTTTAATATCCTTCTTAATAACTTCCTTCTGTTCTGCTGTAAATGGCTCTTCCTTAGGCTGTGGCTGTGCTTCAACCTTAGGTGCTTCCTTAACTTCTGCATTCTTGTGATTATCAGCAGGCTTGTGTTCCTTTTTGAACTCTTTCTTAGGTTCAGACTTAAATTCCTTCTTAGGTTCTGCTTTCTTGAAATCATCTGCCTTCTTTTCGAATTTTTTTTCTGCATGAACAGGTGCTTCTGACTTTTTAGGAGTCTCAACAGAATTAACTTCTGGTTCTTCCTGTTTTTCTCTTGCTTTAATCTTAGCAGGCTTAGAATTAAATATTCCTAAAAATCCTGAATTACCTTTGTCTATAACTTCATAATCAAGCTTATCACTTGGAATACCAAGCTTAGTGCAGGCATTAGTTATAGCTTCTTCAACAGATTTTCCTGTAACTTCAATATATTCCATTACTTAACCCTCTCTATTTTCTTTTATCGTTGACCTCATTGTATCTTGATACCATACCAACCTTATCAGCAAGACTTCCTGGTTTAGCTGCCTTACCGCTTGCTGCTGCGGCTTCCTTTAATTCCTGTATCTTCTTATCGTTAGCTTCTTTTCTTTCCTGAAGCTTCTTTGCTCTGTCAGCACTTGAAGAAGCAGAAGAATTCTTATTATTATTCACATTCTTAGTACTTACAGAAGCACCTTTAACGATAGTTTCTGCTGGAAGTCCCTTCTTGGCTCTCTTCTTGTTACGCTTTTCAACATTCTTTTCTACAATCTTATCTGTTCCAATCTTATCATAATATCTGTTAATGAAGATTGTCTGAATTGTCTGTATAACAGCTGTTGCAATCCAGTAAACACCAAGACCTGAAGGAAGACTTATTGCAAGAAATGCTGACATAAGTGGCATGAAATAAGTCATCATCTTCATAGATGCTGCTGCTGGATTATCACTGTCAGGCTGCTCCATGCCAGCCTGTGAAACCTTAACAGATATAAACTGTGTAACGCCTGCAAGAATTGGAATTAATATAGCTATATGAAGACCAAAACCTGGATTCTGAGACATGTTAACGCCTAAGAAAGTATTCATATGGTTAATCTTATCAAGATTCTGTGTAATCATATCAGAAAATGCTGGAAATGCTTCTTTTAACTTTGTCCACTGGTCTGCAGTGAATGAATTAAGTGTTGTTACAGCTGTGCTTGTATTGCTCCAGTCAACAGTCTTTCCGTATATCTCATTAAGAGTATCAGCATATCCTGAAACAGATGAGATACCATCAACACCATTAAGTCCAAGTATATTAAGGAAAAGTACCTTAATCTGTGAAATATAAAGTGGTATCTGCTGGAATACTCTGTAAAGTGCAAAAAGAATAGGCATCTGGATAAGAAGCTGCACACAGCTTCCCCACTGTGAAACACCATATTTTTCATAAACAGCCTTAGTTTCTGCCTGCATCTTCTGCATAGCTACTGTATCACTGTTCTTTCCCTTATACTTCTCCTGAATAGCCTTTATCTCCGGGTTCATAACTGACTGTAACTTAGTCATCTTCTGCTGCTTAATCTGTAATGGTAGCATTAACATTTTAACAAGCAGAGTAAAAATAATGATTGCTATTGCAATATTACCAATTCCTATTGCATTAAGACCCATGAAAAGGATGTCTAAAATGTAACCAAGTAACTGTGCAATTGGCTTAATAATACTCAAATTGTCACCTCCGCATAATATAGCACTATCCAAATATTCAGTTGTTTATTGCTTTTTTCTTTTCCCATATCTGCCTACTGGCACAGGATCAAAGCCATAAGCGTTCTTATTAAATGGATTGCACCTTAATATTCTTTTAAGTGCCAACCACCCACCTAAGAAAACTCCATACATTTCAATAGCTTCAATTGCGTATTGCGAACATGTTGGAATAAAGCTGCAGTATTTTCCTCCTTTATAAGGAGATATTGCGAGCTGGTATAATCTTATCATCTTAAGAACTATGAACTTGCCCGCATTCTTTAACTTAATCTTTATATCCTTCATATTAACCGCCTATTTAATTCTGCTTATAAAGCTTATGAAGTTTCAATAAATGAATCATTGATTCCTTAGTTTCAAAAAAACCCTTATCTTTCAAACTGGCTCTGGCTACGACAACATAATCATATCCATCGGGTATACAGTCTGTACTAAGGCGGAATGCCTCTCTTATCAGTCTTGCCAGTCTGTGTCGGACAATACTATTCCCGACCTTCTTACTCACAGATACACCTAATCGTTTAGTATCCGTTCCATTCTCAGAAATATACATTATAAGATTCTTGTTAGCAAAAGACTTCTTATTATTGTACACCTTTTTAAATTCCTGATTACTTCTTAATGTTTCAAAATCCTTATATTTCATACCATTCACCATTCTTATTAATTAAAATGTTGCTTAAATTCAATATTAATATAATCTGAAAAAAAGCAGATGAGAAACTCCCATCTGCCAACAAAATCAAGAAAATATTAATTAAGCTGAAAGTTTCTTTCTACCCTTAGCTCTTCTTGCTGATAAAACTTTTCTTCCGCCTGCAGTACTCATTCTTGATCTGAATCCATGAACCTTAGATCTCTGTCTCTTCTTTGGCTGAAATGTCATCTTCATAGTCTATGCACCTCCTTCATTACCATTATAGTTTATTATGGTAAGAATATTTTCATATAAAAAATTTCAAAACACAGAACTGATTATATTGTGTAAACATTATAAAGTCAAGAAAAACTTGATAATTACTGTATTTATTTTTATATATACTAATTCTATAAAAAACGCTTTCAACAGGTTTTTCACAATCCAGTAATCCGCATAAACAGGACATTTTTAATATTTCATGATAAGAATATAAAAGAGTTTTCCACAAAATGTTGATAACTTGTGGAAAACTCTTTATAATTACGTTAGTTATTAACGATATTTTTGAAAAAGTGCCTATTTTCGACCTTTTTCGCGTTTATAATATTTTCCACATTCATGTTAATACATTTTTATCCATAAAATTATCCACAGGGCTTAATCTGCCCAAATATTGAAATAATTTTCTAAATGATATATTATATAAAGGAATGTATTTTTATGATTGGACAGGCGAATTAACAAGCCAGAAAGGCCTAGAATTTATGGATGAATTACAGACATTGATTGATAAATGGGATTTAATTCTCTCTACTTTTAAAGAAGAACACGAAATTATTGATGTTTCTTTTAAAACATGGATTAAACCCCTTAAAATATATAAACTTGACGGCAATGTTCTTACTCTTACTTTCTCATCTTTAGAAGATGACGCTTCTACTGATGAAAGGAGCATTGTATATATTGAAAAACGTTACCTCAAGTTTCTTGAAGTTACCGTATGTGAAGTAATGAACAAAGAATATCAGGTAATTATTATGTCATCTGCTGAGAAAAAGGAAGATGAATTAAAGAAAAAGACATCTTCAGTTTCTACTGATAATAGTCTTGCTTCACAGAATCTAAATCCTAATTACACATTTGACACATTTGTAATAGGTACTAATAATAATCTGGCTCACGCAGCATCACTCGCTGTTGCCGAAACACCTGGACAGATATATAACCCTCTGTTCATATACGGAGGTGCCGGACTTGGTAAAACTCATCTTATGCAGGCTATTGCTCATTTTATTATTGCAAGTGACCCATCTAAGAAGGTTTTATACGTAACTTCTGAGACATTTACTAATGAACTTATCGAATCGGTTAAGACTAACAAGAACACTGAATTCAGAAATAAATACCGTAATATTGACGTTCTTCTTATCGATGATATTCAATTTATAATAGGAAAGGTTTCTACTCAGGAAGAATTTTTCAATACCTTTAATGACCTTTATCTTTTAGGAAAACAGATTGTTATATCATCTGATAGACCACCTAAGGAAATGGAAACTCTTTCTGAACGTCTTCGTACGAGATTCGAGATGGGTCTTCCTGTAGATATACAGATTCCTACATACGAAACAAAGATGGCTATTATAAAAAGAAAGGCTGAATTATCTGAGCTTGATATTCCTTATGAAGTACAGGACTATGTTGCAACACACATCAAATCAAGTATAAGGGAGCTTGAGGGTGCTCTCACCAAGCTTTCAGCATTTTCTAAGTTATCGCACACTGATATTACTGTGGAGTTCGCTGAACAGACGCTTAAAGACCTTATATCTCCGGATGCCAAGAAGGAGATTACACCTGAACTTATCATTCAGACTGTAGCGGACCACTTTAATGTAAAGTACGATGATATTATCTCTTCAAAGCGTAATGCGAACATTGTCCATCCAAGACAGATTGCCATGTATCTGTGCCGTCAGATGACGACAGCACCGCTTCAGGCAGTTGGTAAAGCTCTTGGTAACAGAGACCATACGACAGTTATCCACGGAGCTGAAAAGATTGCCAAAGAAGTTGTCCAGAATGAATCAGTACGCAATACTATTGATATTATCATCAAAAAGATCAATCCTTCGTGATCTTATACACATTGATTAACTGGTTTTTCAACAGTTATCCACAAAGTTATCAACAGATTGTGGATTTTTCCACACCGCATTTAGTATAATCTGTTTATAATATGTGCTTTTTATGTTAATTAACATTTATAACTTTTTTGGTGCATTTACCTCTAAGTTTTTTATCAACAATTTTTTAGAATTTTTAACAGGATAATCAGTTCATTTTAACTGGATTATCCTTTTAGCTAAGACAGATATTTACTGGGCTGAAACGACTTTTTAACATATTAACAGCCCCTACTATAACTACTACTGAATTATATTTATTTATATATGTGTTTGGGGGAGTTCTTCGAACACCGAAAGGAGTTTTAAACAATTATGAAACTTGTATTTTCAAAAAGCGAACTTAGCAAAGCTGTAGGTATTGTAATGAAAGCTGTACCTACACGTACCACTATGAATATTTTAGAGTGCATATTAATTGATGCTACTACTAATGTAATCAAGTTTACTAGTAATGACATGGAACTTGGTATAGAAACTATAGTAGAGGGCGAGATCATAGAAAAAGGTAAAGTAGCTATTGAAGCAAAGCTTTTCTCTGAGATCGTAAGAAGGTTTCCTGACAATGAAGTTACTATTTCAACTGATGCTAACTATACCTCTTTAATTACATGTGAAAAGAGTAAGATCAACATTGCAGGTAAGTCTGGTGAAGATTTTTCCTTCTTACCAATTATTGATAAAGATAAGATGATTACTATTTCACAATTTAATCTCAAAGAGATAATTAACCAAACTATTTTTTCTACAGCGCCTAATGATAATAATAAAATGATGACAGGAGAACTGTTTGAAGTATCTGACAATACTCTTAAGGTTGTAGGTCTTGATGGTCATAGGATCGCTATAAGAAGTATACAACTGGAAGGAAGAGCTGACGATGTAAAGGCAGTTGTTCCAGGTAAGACTTTACAGGAAATAAGTAAGCTCATGTCTACTGATGCAGAAAATATGGTAAACATATACTTTACTAATAATCATATATTATTTGAATTCGATAATACTATAGTTGTATCACGACTTATTGAAGGAGAATATTTTAAGATTAACCAGATGTTATCAAGTGATTATGAAACAAAGGTTGTTATTAATAAAAAAGAATTTATAGGTTCTATAGACAGAGCTAATCTTCTTATTACTGAAAGTGTATAGAAGCCT
>ENA-ORLY01002280-ORLY01002280.1-human-gut-metagenome-genome-assembly--contig:-NODE-2280-length-18929-cov-4.882135_pt1 | contig 18929 bp, 19 predicted proteins | sample MGYA00243071_ERZ508832 | MGnify/ENA primary metagenome ERZ508832 (study PRJEB26277, sample SAMN04329777) | human gut metagenome | biome: human-associated habitat | host: Homo sapiens | place: USA... | reverse complement strand
GGATAAAACTGTAAAAGGGGGGATTGGTTCCGGAGATGTAAATAACAGGCAGAATATTACCATTTACGAAGGAATGGCAGAATCCGGAATTCAGATTACCAGCAGGGACTGGCTGGATAATTATGAACATCGCTATCAGGAAGCGAGACTTATATGGAAAGAAAAGATTCTTGAGGAAGCAAAGCATGTAGATAATCCTTTTGATGCGTATGCCTCCAATCCGTTTATTATGCCGGAGGGGCGTCCTGTATCTGAAAAAGATATTGAGGGGGCAAGTGCCGCTGTTTATGTGATCAGCCGCATTTCCGGTGAGGGAAAAGACCGCCGCCTGGAAAAAGGTGATTATTATCTTAGTGAGAGAGAAGAGGAAGATATCCTTTTTCTGAACAGCAGACAGGTACCTATTATCCTCCTTATAAATGCAGGCGGCCCTGTAGAGCTTACAGACATTTTGGAAAAAACGCAGTGGATAAAAGGTATCTTTAATATTTCCCAGCTTGGACAGGAAGGCGGACGTGCGGTTGCCCGTATTCTTCTTGGAGAAGCGGTTCCAAGCGGAAAGCTTACCACAACCTGGGCAAAAAAATATGCAGATATGCCATTTGCAGAAAATTTCAGTTATTTGAATGGAAATCTGGAACTGGAAGAATACAAAGAAGGAATTTATATAGGCTATCGGTATTTTGACAGCTTTGGCGTCAAGCCGCTGTTTCCTTTTGGCTTTGGCCTTTCTTATACGGATTTTGAAATTCAGTTCTGCGGTATTGAAATCGATCAGGACAAGATTGAGGTAAACGTATCTGTAGAAAACACTGGAAGCAGATTTTCGGGAAGTGAAGTTGTGCAGATTTATGCTGTGCTTCCTCATGGCAGATTGGAGAAAGAACATCATCGTCTGGTTGGATATGCAAAAACAAATGTATTAAAGCCCGGAGAAAAACAGCAGGTAAGGATCCTGATTGAGGGAAAAGCCCTTGCAAGCTTTTTTGAAGAGGATCATGCCTGGATCGTAGAAGCCGGAAACTATGAATTGTGGATTGGAAACAGTTCGGACAATCTGAAACTGGAAGCGCTTGTAAAAGTGAACGGGGATACTGTTCTGGAGAAGACCCGGAAGCTGGAAACGGCAGCAGAGTTAACCGGAGTCCTGGAGAGATCATACATTGTAAACTCAGAAGAAACGCAGAAGAAAGCTGGAAATCATGATATTCCGTCTGTACAGTTTGAAGATTTATGCCTGACTGGAGTTTTTGGGAAAACCCAAAAAGAAAAGCAAGAATGCTGTGAAAAGACACTGGAATCCCTTGCAGACGAGCTGCCTGTGGAAGAGATGATTCCGCTTTTATGCGGAAACACAGGGGGCATTAGCAGCAATCTGGGAGCAGCAGGAATTAAGGTGCCCGGTTCTGCTGGCGAAACCTCAGAAGCACTTTATGAGAAATATGGGGTTCCGGTACTGATTATGGCAGATGGACCCGCTGGTGTCCGGCTGCAGAGAAGCTATGAGGTGGACCGCAAGACAGATTCTGTTTATGGAATTGGTGTTCTTGGATCTCTGGAAAATGGATTTCTGATAACACAAAAGCCTCATGAAAATGCAGATATGTATTATCAGTATTGTACAGCTTTTCCCGTTGGCACCGCTTTGGCACAGTCCTGGAATCAGGAACTGTTAAGAGAATTCGGCGTAGCTGTTGCAGAGGAAATGGAAGAATTCGGCGTAAATCTGTGGTTGGCTCCAGGGATGAATATTCACAGAAATCCTCTGTGCGGAAGAAATTTTGAATATTATTCCGAGGACCCGCTTCTTGCAGGTAGCCTGGCTGCAGCTGTTTCCAAAGGAGTTCAAAGTAAAGCCGGATGCGGCGTGACCATTAAGCATTTTGCATGTAACAATCAGGAAGACAATCGTATGGGGGTAGATGTACATCTTTCTGAAAGAACTCTTCGTGAGATTTACTGCCGTGGTTTTGAAATTGCAGTAAAAGAAAGCAAACCAGCAGCAATTATGTCATCATATAACCTGGTAAATGGAATACATGCTGCAAACAGTAAGGATCTATGTACCACAATTGTACGCAATGAGTGGGGATTTGACGGCGTGATCATGTCAGACTGGAATACTACAGTGCCCGAGGATGGAAGTATTCCATGGAAATGTGCAGCTGCTGGAAATGATATTATCATGCCAGGAAATGAAAATGATCACAGAAATATTCTGGAAGCATATAGAAGCGGCAAGCTTTCCGAAGAAGAAATCCGTATGTGTGCGAGAAGAATTTTACAGTTGATTGAAAAGTTATAAAAAATATATTACTGCTATTAACAGATTAGGAGATAAAATCGCTGCAATGCCTGAAGAGACAGACATTGCAGCGATTTTTTAGTTATTCTTTAGGTGATCATTGAGTATATGTTTATTCAAGTCTGTTATCAGAAGATATGATTATGGGTGGAAAACATAAGTTTTTTATAGAAATTATAGAGGAAGGTGTGGTAGGATAGGAAGTATATCTAGAGCCTGTTTGAAAAATCATTTCTGCAACCTGCATGCTCTAGAGGAAAGGTGGTGCTTTGCTGTGGCAGAATATAGGGGTAGAAGCGGCAGAGATTCTGGGAAGAGAAGAAATACCAGGAGCAGAAAGAAAAGAAAGCAGCAGAGACGGCGGATTCTGGTGAGTGCGTTAATAGAAGTTATAATTTTGCTTTTGCTGGCAGGCGCTTTTTGCTGGGAAAGAGGGCTGAAGGCCAGAGTAATCGGACTTGCAGGGTATTTTGACGGGCCGCCTGTAAAGAAATTGGATGTGATGGGCGTGAATAGCTCAAATGTAATTTTGATGGACGCAAAAAGCGGAAAGATAATCGGCAATCTAAATGGAGAGGAACGGATCTATCCGGCCTCAATGACAAAGATTATGACGGCAATTGTGGCATTGGAGACATTTTCTGATTTGGACAGAAAAATTACACTAAGTGAAGACATTTTCTATACCTTAAACGGGCAGGATGCCACACAGGCGGGCTTTCAGCCTGGGGAGGAGGTTCGGATCCGGGATCTGGTGTATGGAGTGATTTTGCCGTCAGGAGCTGAGTGTTGTCTGGCGTTAGCAGATGAGGTGTCTGGATCAGAAAAGGCATTTGTGGAGAAGATGAATCAGAAGGCAAAAACCATTGGAATGAAGAACACCAATTTCGTGGACTGCACAGGGCTTCATGATCCGGAGCATTACAGCACGGCTTATGACATTGCACTGCTGCTTAGGTATGCTTTGCATAATGAAACATTTTGTGATGTGATTGAAAGTCATTTCCATTCCACTCCCGGTACAAATGTGCATCCCGATGGGATTACTTATTATAGTACTATGTTTAAGAATATGTCAGATACCAGTGTTATCGGCGGAGAAGTCCTGGGCGGCAAGACAGGCTATACCTCTGAGGCAGGACATTGCCTGGCAAGCTTCGCTCAGATTTATGACAGAGAGTATATACTGGTTACGGCAGGCGCAGCCGCAGATGCCACGGGAATTCCGCACATTCAGGATGCGAAGACCCTTTATAATCGACTTGGGGAAGCAGTGGCGGAAAAAAAGTAAATTTAAAATAGGGCAGCCTTTTTGCGGGGCTGTCCTATTTGTGGCTATGGGGTGTAGAAATGATTTTTCAATAGATGCAGCTGTTACCTCGCCATTTTAAGGATTGCTGCAATGTCTTCCTTATTTAGCGGCTGGAAGAAGCCAATATGTCCATTTCTGCCGAAAACACATTTTTCTGCCATTTCTTCAATCTGTTCATCAGTTGGCTGAATACCAAGTTCGGTGAGGGAGGTTGGTATGCCTATGGAGTGACACCAGTTTTCCCAGGCGTTGATGGCTGCGAGAGCGGCAGTGTCTGTAAGATCAGAATCACTGGTTGGGGAAATATTAACTCCGAAAACTTTCTCGCCAAACTGCGCAAATCTTCCCGGATTTGTCTTGTATACGTATCTTGCCCAGCTTCCCCAGATGGCAGCAAGGCCTGCCCCGTGAGCTACATCAAACATACCGCCCAGCTCATGCTCAATCTTATGTGTGGCGAAATCAGATACTCTGCCAGCCCCGGTCAGCCCATTATGGGAAAGGCTGCCTGCCCACATAAGAGTAGCCCTTGCATCGTAATTCTCAGGTTCTTTTACAGCGGTCTGTGCAGCGTCCCTGACAGAGACTAACAGTCCTTCTGCAATGCGGTCTGTAAGGCTGGTATCTGTGTCTGTAGGAGTGAAATAGCGCTCCATAGTGTGCATCATAATGTCTGTCGCACCGCTGGCTGTCTGATAAGTCGGAAGACTGTAAGTAAGCTCCGGATTCATAATAGCAAATTTGGGGCGTGAGCAGTCATGACCGTAAGAACGCTTCATCATTCCGTCTTCAATGGTAAGAACCATGGAAGAAGACATTTCAGAGCCTGCAGCAGCGATTGTGAGAACAACGCCGATTGGCAGATTTTTATCTGTTTTTACACGCCCGTAAAGAAGGTCTTCCATATCAAAATCATTGGCGATTCCGTAACCGATTCCCTTAGCCGTATCAATGACGCTGCCGCCGCCAATTGGCAGAAGGAAGTCAATGTCTTCTGCCCGTCCAATACGGATTCCCTCTTTTACCAGGGAAAGACGTGGATTTGGTACAACGCCGTTCAAATCTACATAAGAAAGTCCTGCGTCACGAAGGCTCTTATGCACACGCTCCAAAAGCCCGGAAGTTTCAATATGTCCTCCCTTTTTTCCATAAACGATCATAATCCTATGCCCGCCAAAAGCCGCAACCTGTTTCCCAACCTCACTTTCACGGCCTGCCCCGAACAGGATTTTAGTGGGAGCGAAAAAATCAAAATTTATCATAAGAAAATTCCTCCATTGAATTGCATAATTAATGGTTTTAATTCTGAACCCATTATATAGCAGGATTTGGAAAATATCTATTACTTTTACAAACCTGGCGTTTTAACCTTTTTCAAACACGCTCTAGCAGTTTCTTATAACTGCAGTCCATCCCAATCGCTCCCAGGGGTGCTGTGATTAAGATTCCAAGCACAGCCACAGAAAGTATGATCTGTCCGCAGGACAGTCCCATAGCCATGGGAACAGAGCCGATAGCAGCCTGGACAGTGGCCTTGGGAAGATAGGCGATGGAGCAGAAAAGCCGTTCTTTCCAGTTAAGATCAGTTCCGGCGACACAAAGGGAAACGCCGATGGTACGGATCAGAAGTGCAGCGAAAATCATGGCAAGTGCAGCCGGACCAGCCTTTAAGGTGTAACGGATATCCACAGAAGCTCCAACCAATACGAAAAGCAGAACCTCCGCAGCCAGCCACAGTTTCCCAAATTTCTGGGAAAGACGGGCAGAAACAGATGCTGTGCATTTCAGCTTCAGTACGCAGGCCATGCTTACCACGGCCAGAAGCCCGGAAACGGAAACAACTGGTTTCAGCCAGGTCTCAATGGACATCAGCAGGAAAGAAACACCCAGAACTACAATTACTTTCATGCTGTTGCGCACCATATGGCTATGTGCATATGCCGTTTCAAAAAACAGAGAAAGCAGATACCCGGCAGCACTTCCAAGTACAATTCCCAGAACAATGGATACCGGAATGTTGATAAAATCCTGTACATGTGCACTGCCGCCCTGTGCCATAGTAGAAAATGTGGAAAAAAGCACGATTACATAAATATCATCGCAGGAAGCGCCAGCCAGGATCATCTGCGGAATGCTTTTGGCAGTTCCGTATTTCTCATCCATAAGCTGTACCATTCGCGGCACAACCACTGCAGGCGATACAGCACCCATCACAGCCCCCGTTACGGCCGCTTCCAGCCTTGTGATCCCCAGAAAATAAGGTGCCAGCAAAATATAAGCAAGAATCTCAAAAGTGGCAGGAATGCATGCCATCATAACAGCCGGGCGTCCGACCTTTTTCAGGTCTGCAAGATTCAGGGAAAGCCCTGCCTTCAGCAGAATAATGATCAGCGCAATCTGGCGAAGTTCCGACGAGATAGAAAGAATGGAAGAATCCAGCACATTCAGCACATACGGTCCAAGCAGGATACCTGTGATCAGCATCCCGATAATACGGGGAAGCTTCAGCCTCTGGCAGATTGCCGCCAGCGAAAGACCAATAAGAAAAATAAAGGCCAGTGAAGTTAACATTGTTATCATTTCCTCCTTTATACGCAGAAAAGCTGATGCCCCCTGCGATCATAGTTATCACAGAAGTCATCAGCTTAATAAGCGGTTCGGGATGATCCCGGGGAGACATTCATTCCCCTTTTTATTGCTGAAAGTATAATAGCACATTGGAAAACATATGGCAAGAGGTAAAAAAGTACACTTTTTCCAGGGACACATTTGGACGTTTTTAAAGAGCAAAAAGTAGGTTAGTTGCACCTAGTTTCCACACTAAAAATGACATAATCCGCGAAAAAAGAGGGAACCACTTTCGTGATTCCCCCTTGCAAAAAGCCTTATTTTATGCGCTTTTCTTATTCTCCGAAGTATCTCTTAAGCAGACCTGCGAATGCTTTTCCGTGTCTTGCTTCATCGCGAGCCATTTCATGAGGCATTTCGCTCCGCTCATGCCTCTAAACAGTGTATTTGCAAGTGTTTCAAGAGTTTTTCCACTTCCACTTTTGGCGTTACGGTAACATAAGAATTTGAAAAAGTCCACAAAATTACGGAGGACTTTTCCAATGGCAGACACAACAAAATCTGGTGTATATCAATTAGAAAATGGTATGTGGGGCTTTCGCTATACAGTAACCTACAACGGCAAAAGAAAAGATGTCAAAAGGCAGAAAGACGAACTTGGCAGAATATTAAAAACAGAGAAAGCAGCGTTACGCGCGCGGGAAAGTGCTATGCTGCACGATAGAATGAACCGCATTAAAAAGCCAGTAGAAAAGCGAATGACTTTTGCAGAGGTTTATCAAGAATATTGTGAAATGGGGCGCAGCGGAAAAGCATACGCCACAATAAAAAAGCAAGACAGTTTATGGAAAAACCACCTTGCAGAAAAATTTGGAAATAAGTTTATTGATGAAATCAGCGTGGCAGAAGTCAATGATTATCTTTCACAGCTTTATTATACAGAGGGACGCGCTTACAAATATGTGGAAAGTTTTTTGAAAATGTTCTATCTGATTTTCGGTCAAGCCTATTCACGAAATTATCTTGATGTAGATACTTATAACAAGTTATGCGTGATGAAAGAAGTAAGAATATCCATGCCGAAAATGAAAAATGATGAAGATACAGACATTGTGGCGTATGAGCGGGAACAGATAAAAGCACTTGAAGAATATTTCACAGGAACAAACGCCGAAACTGCATATTTACTTGGTTGCTATTGTGGTTTGCGTATCAATGAATGTTATGGCTTAAAATGGGAAAATGTAGACTTGGAACATGGAACAATAACTATTGACAGACAAATGCAGTATCAAGAGGGGTTAATAAAACTTGTTTCTTTAAAGACGAGAAACGCGCGCCGCACTGTTTACATGAGTGAAAAATTAAAGTCTTATTTCGTAGAATTAGCGCGGCAGCGGGTGGCAGACGCGGAACAACTAAAGGGGCAGCGGGAGCAGAACCAAACATTCATTGAAGATTTGAACGGCGAAAAAGTATCGTCATTGGAGCTTGTAAATTCCCTTTCAAATGGAAAAATACAGACTGTAAATTCTATGAAATATCACAGCCGCACGATTAAAACAGAACTTGGCATAGATTTTAAATTCCATCATTTGCGCCACACATACGGCACGCGGCTTGCAGAGTTAAATACACCTACACACATTCTTTGTAATCAGATGGGACACGCAAGCGGAAAAGTCACAGAGCGTTATTATCTTGCAGTTTCAAAGTCTGGAATTGATATTCTTGTAAGAAATTTAAACGCTATATAAAATAAGCGTGTGACGCATGAAACGGCTATTTACGACACGCGGCAGCAGTAGACGGATATTTTATCTATACAGAGGAAAAGCGGGACGCGCAAGGCTTCCCGCTTATTTTAAAGCTATTAGAAATCAAATACTCCACCCTCATTTATCTCATATTTACGCACAGGATAAGGACACTGTAAATCGTCATGCAAAAGATGATACATATTATCCAGAAGCACAAGCATTTCCCCGCATACTTCTCTATCCTGCATTTGCAAGCCCATATTATCCCAAACAAGTTGTAAAGTTCCTAACATTTCTTTTTCTGTCATAGTGAGTTCTCCTTTAAAAATTGAATTGTATCGGCGTAGGAGAAACTTGTTTCTCCACGCCGCTAATATTTATAGTATCTGTTTTATTTATATTTATTTCTATATCCTTTCCCGCTTCGTTATTTACGGTTTGCGGCGTTCCATAAGCGTCAGCCGTAAAGTCTAAGCCGTCAATCGTTTCTATTGGCTCTGTATGCGTGACGCGTTGTGGTGTTTCATAGAAATCATAGATATTACTTTTCCCGCGCCGCACAAGATAGCCTTTATCTACCAGTTTTACAAATTGGTCACGATAAGTAGACGCAGGCATTCCTATTGCCTGCCTTATGGCAGCAGGCGAGAGCGCAAACTCATAATTATTAGCATTAGACGCAAGATATAAATAAAGCATGAGCGCGTGTGCGCCTAAGTCGCGCGCCGCAGCCTGCCAGTTCGCGTTTTGTATTCCTAAGAAATCATATACAAGTTCGTTTCTATGAATGAATACAGTGCGCTGATTAGGGACTGTATAAGGCATATATAAACCTCTTTTCTATTGGAATGGCAGGGCGGCAGAACCGCCCGCCAGTGTATTCTTATTTACGTTCTAAACTGTCTATTTTGTCGTTTAGTCCATCTATTTTGTTAAATATCTCTTGCGTGTCAACTGTTGTATTTAAACGTGATAAAACTTCTTCGGTTACTTCGTGGACAATTTGTTCATGCTCTAATTGCTTATAAAGTTGCTGATTCATCATTTCCTTTTGGAATGTATATGATAAATTTACATCTCCTGCTTTTCTCAGAAATTCAGCAAATTGATAGCTAAAGCCATTATCATCAAACATACAATCTCCCCTTTCTTTTAGATTTAAGAAATTTCTTTTTCTTATGAATATATTATAACAAAATTTTTTATTTGAATAAAATAAAGGGCGTTTTAACTTGGCAGGAGAATATAATAAACCTGCTGCCACCCCCGCCCCTATTTCGGGAAAAATATTATTTTTACGCGTGGCGCGGCTTATGCGTGGACAATTTCGACACGAAATCACTTTTTTATTTGCCGTTATCGTTGGAAAAATAAATTTTTAATAAAAATGGATTAAAAACATAGAAAAACATATTATTTTGAAGCGTTTTCTTAGAAATAGAGCGTTTCACTAAAAAATATATGTAAAAACATAGCGTTTCGCTAAATATATATATAAAAACATAGCGTTTCACGAAAAAACAAAATAAATTTGTGCAAAAACGTGAGAAAGAACTTGAAGAACACACATTTTTTGTTAAAACTGTTGACCTTTTTGGCGTATGCACATATAATTATATATATGGATTGTCGTTTCATGACGATTGCAAAGATTTTAATGATTATGGAGGAAAAAATATGCGTATTATTTTGGACACAGACAAGAAAACAATTACCGTTCCTTGGAATTATCAGCAAAAATTAGAGGAATATAATAAGCTGGTTCTTGAAATTAGTAATGATAAAACAAAATGCAAGACTTTCACTTCCTACATAAATGATATTTGGAAAGAGTGCATGGAAAATTCTGATAAATGCGTCATGACGGGCAAAAAACCTGCCAAAAAGGAGAAATAAGATGGGCGCGCCGCGTGTAACACCACAGGAAATTGTGGAAATGCATCGTTTGTATGCTGAACTTGGTAATTACGCAGCCGTTGGGCGAAAAATGGGACGTAGTGGCTCGACTGTTGCAAAATATATCAAAATGAAAGGGACACCAGAAATAGTAAAGCATACATTTAGAGAAATTGTGCATAAATAGAAATAAATGGAGCAAAACCTGCTCCATTTATTTTTTGGGAAATTCTTTTTTTATGTTACTTGCACCAGAAATGTAGTCCATAGAAACGTTATAGTACTTTGCAAGAATTAATAAGTTATCCACGGGGATGCGAGTCTTACCGCTCTCATAATCTGAATATGTACGTTGCCCTACATGAAGTATATCAGCTATATTTTGTTGGGTCAAAAAATTATCTTCTCGTATTGCTCTTATGCGCTCGTTATATTTCATTTCCTGCACCTCATAAATAGAAGTATAAAGAAAATTGAAAAACGAATTGACAAATAGAGTTATAAACTCTAAACTGATAATATAGAATAGTATTTTGTAAAAGGTGAGGTGAAAACGATATGATAAGGGATGCAAATAAAGTTGGGGGGTAATGCTAAGAACAAATTTAATGAAAACTACATAAAAGAAGAGGGATGAAAATGAAAAATTCAAGAATAAGTCAAATTATAGTGATTGTGCTGTTGGCTATTTCGACTATAGTATTATTTTTTGCGACATTTGGCTCAAATAGGATAAGACATCAAATATGGATGTCTACTACGGCTTGCTATATTTTATTTGCAATTATGATAGGCGCACTTATATATTATATTGTCATGTCTAATGAAAAGAAAATTTCTATCATTATTAGTATTATAGCAGTAGGAATTGAACTTTTAGTAACATTTGCGAGAGCTTTCTATATCCTCTATGGTAAATCTCAACACGTAACTATGAGTAATCGCTGGCGTGCAATGTGGGATAACTGGATGATACCTACGCATGTGGTTTCTGGTGGTGTGTTCTTGGCAACAGCCATTATTTTTGTTGCATTATTGATTACTTTTATAAAAACTAAGCCGATTGTGCAATGCAAAAAAGAAGAAATCAATTATACGAAACCGTACACAACTGTATCAAGCGAAATCTATTGTGGTATGGCAAAACACATTCTGCTGCTTCTATTCACTTTTGGAATTTGGTATTATATATGGATTTACCGCATGACTGGTTATACAAATGCAGCAGAAAATGAAGAATATCGCAATCCAACAAAGAAATTACTTCTTTGCTTATTTATTCCATTTTATATTATTTACTGGACATATAAAACCGCACAGCGTGTAGATAAAATGGCAGCAGCAAAAGGAATTTTCTCTGATATGGCTACATTGTGTTTGATTTTGGCTATCTTTGTTCCGATTATCCCACCTATTTTATTGCAGGATAAAATGAACAATATTGCAACGGCAAATGATACACAATATGTTTCAACTCCAAAGGGAGAAAAAGTAAATGGCGCAACGCTTGGAACGGCGGAAGAATTGAAAAATTTCAAAGAATTACTTGATAGCGGTGTGATTACACAAGATGAATTTGAAGCAAAGAAAAAACAGTTGCTTGGACTGTAATTTAGAATAACTTGGAGCGGGGCGCGTTGTCCCGCTCCATTTCTTTATCTTCTTTTGGTATTTCATTAGACTATACCCCATTGAAAGAGAAAAACAGACTGTTTTGATGTGTCACAAGACTTACTTCACATATTTTGAAATATTTCAAAAACAAACGAAACCCTATTGACATACTTTTGGAATTATGATAGAATAATTTCAGAAACAAAAGAGAGGACACAGCAATGAGAGTTGGTTATGTAAGATGTTCAACAATCGAACAGAATGAAGCAAGACAGTTAAAAATGATGAATGAACAGAACGCCGAAAAAATCTTTACTGATAAGGCGAGCGGGAAAAACACAGACCGCCGCGCGTTTAAAGAAATGATGGCTTTTGTTCGTGCGGGGGATATAGTGATTGTAGAAAGTATTTCTCGAATTGCAAGAAACACGCGTGACTTGCTTTCTATCATTTCTGAACTGACAGAAAAAGGCGTTGAATTTGTAAGTCTTAAAGAAAGTATTGATACAACTACTCCACAAGGCAGATTTATGCTGACTGTCTTTGGCGCACTTGCAGAATTGGAACGCGAGAATATTTTAGAAAGACAGCGCGAGGGAATAGAGATTGCAAAAGCCGAGGGCAAGTATAAAGGACGCAAGCCTGTTGAAGTAGATACAGAACTGTTTAAAACTGTATGCAAGCGTTGGCGTGCGGGAGAAATCACAGCTACAGCCGCTATGAATGAAGTCGGCTTGAAGCCAAACACATTTTACCGCCGCGTAAAAGAAATGAGCCTTTAAAGGCATAATGTAACTTGAAAATAAGGCGCAAACGCGCCGCAAATAATTTCCACTTTTTCAAATTCCACATTTGTTACTTTTTGAGCGGGTGGCAGACGCGAGTTTCCACATTTTTTCCACACAAAAAGAGGGCAAGACTTTCATCTCACCCTCCTGGAAGTGCTAAATATTAGCCGAAGTATCTCTTAAGCAGACCAGCGAATGCTTTTCCGTGTCTTGCTTCGTCTCTTGCCATTTCATGAACAGTATCATGAATTGCATCAAGGTTAGCTGCTTTCGCACGTTTAGCAAGATCAGTCTTACCAGCTGTAGCGCCGTTCTCAGCTGCTACACGCATTTCAAGGTTCTTCTTGGTGCTGTCTGTAACAACTTCGCCTAATAATTCAGCAAATTTAGCTGCATGCTCTGCTTCTTCAAAAGCTGCTTTCTCATAGTAAAGGCCAACTTCCGGATAGCCTTCTCTGTGAGCTACACGAGCCATAGCAAGATACATACCAACCTCAGAGCACTCGCCCTCGAAGTTTGCTCTTAAGTCTGCAAGAATGTCCTCGCTGACACCCTTCGCAACACCTACAACATGCTCAGCTGCCCATGCCATCTCTTCGCTCTGCTTAGTAAATTTCTCAGCTGGAGCCTTGCAGATTGGACAGACCTCAGGAGCGTTCTCACCTTCATAAACATAACCGCATACATTACATACCCATTTAGCCATAATTAAATTCTCCTTTTCTTTATATAAATTTTATTTAGTTTTTAATAATAGTAATCATTACTGTTTTAAGATAACATATTGCTTCTTGTTTGTCAAGAGTTATTGAAAAATTTTTTTCAATGAGTGTCTTCTTTGCTGAGACAATCATTGCAGATTCCGAAAAATCTTGCTTTATAATCAGAAATCTGACCGTCTTTAAAATCAGCGGCAATATCTTCAAGACTCCTGTCAATATGTTCGCTGAAAACATCCATCACTCTGCCGCAGCGGGTGCACATGAAGTGACAGTGGGGCGTGGTGCGGGCGTCAAATCGGTCTGCTCCGCCAAAGCTGGAAAGCTTCTGTATTTCACCCAGATCAGCGAGAAGAGAGAGGTTCCGATATACGGTTCCAAGGCTGATATTTGGATAGATCTGCTTCATATTCTCATATACAAAATCAGCTGTAGGATGGTCGGTTCTGCCTGCAAGAAATTCCTTGATCGATTCTCTCTGGCGGCTGTATTTCAATGTGGCCATCTGTTTTCTCCTTTCTCTTAATAATAGTAATTATTACTGATACTAATATATACTATATTTTCTGATTTGTCAAGAGCAAAATGAGAAGAGTGTGTATTTATTCAGCGGAAAATGGGTTTACAAAATCTATAAAATGTGATACGCTTCTACATATAAAATACAAGGGTGTTAAAGCGTGTTTGAAAAATGTGCCAGCCCTTGTTATAATTCAAACCCATAGAGAAAGAGAGTACATTTGTGTACCGCATTACAGAGAATCCCCCAGGATATGTATAGTATAATTTCCGCAGGCTGAGAGGGGTGTGTATGGAGCAGATGGAAGATGGCTTTGGAGGGGCGTAGCTGAAGAGATGTAGGCTGCGACAGGAACGCCTGTTATAGCGGAAGGGTATGGAAGTACCCGGTAAGGTTCCCGTAGATATGTAAGCTCCGGCGGTTGTTATGAAGATATTTGTGAAAATCCGCTGGTTTTTATAAATATCTGTACCGTGAGGCGGGAATGAACAGAAGTGGTAACACGGGAATAGCTCGTCTTCTCAGAATGTGAGAGGGCGATTTTTTTATGTAATAGGATATGTAACAGGAATTACTCCGAAATATTTCTATTATATAAAAAACACTCCGCAAGGTTGCGTGAAAAGAAGGAGAAAATACAATGAGTAAACCAAAATATTACATTACTACAGCCATTGCCTATACATCCGGCAAGCCGCACATCGGCAATACCTACGAAGCTGTTCTGGCAGATGCTATTGCACGTTACAAGAGACAGCAGGGCTATGACGTATTCTTCCAGACAGGAACTGACGAGCATGGTCAGAAAATTGAGCTTAAGGCAGAAGAAGCCGGAGTTACACCTAAGGAATTCGTTGATAACGTATCTGGTCAGATCAGAAATATTTGGGATATGATGAATACATCTTATGATAAATTCATTCGTACAACAGATGAAAATCATGAGAAACAGGTTCAGAAGATTTTCAAAAAAATGTATGCAAAGGGAGATATCTACAAGGGAGAGTACGAAGGAATGTACTGTACTCCATGTGAGTCTTTCTTCACTGAATCCCAGCTTGTAGACGGCAAATGTCCGGACTGTGGACGTCCATGCGTGCCTGCAAAGGAAGAGGCTTACTTCTTCAAAATGAGCAAATACGCAGACCGCCTCATCGAGCACATTAAAACCCATCCGGAATTTATTCAGCCGGAATCCCGTAAGAATGAGATGATGAACAACTTCCTTCTTCCGGGACTTCAGGATCTGTGTGTATCCAGAACCTCTTTCAAATGGGGAATTCCGGTAGACTTCGATCCGAAGCATGTTGTATATGTATGGCTTGATGCCCTGACCAACTATATCACCGGAATCGGCTATGACTGCGATGGCGACAACAAAGATCTGTTTAACAAGATGTGGCCGGCAGACCTTCATCTTATTGGAAAAGATATCATCCGTTTCCATACTATTTACTGGCCGATTTTCCTGATGTCTCTGGATCTGCCTCTTCCGAAGCAGGTATTTGGCCATCCGTGGCTGCTTCAGGGCGATGGCAAAATGAGTAAATCCAAAGGAAATGTTATCTACGCAGATGAGCTGGTAGACTTCTTTGGTGTTGACGCTGTCCGTTATTTCGTACTTCACGAAATGCCATTTGACAACGACGGTGTGATCACCTGGGAGCTGATGGTAGAGCGTATGAATTCCGAGCTTGCAAATACACTTGGAAACCTTGTAAACCGTACCATTTCCATGTCCAATAAATACTTTGGCGGCGTAGTAGAGAACAAAGGCGTAACCGAGCCTGTAGATGATGATCTGAAGAACTTCATCCTTTCCGTACCAGCCAAGGTAGATGCCAAGATGGAGAAGCTTCGTGTGGCAGATGCCATTACAGAAGTATTTACAATTTTCAAACGCTGCAACAAATATATCGACGAGACAATGCCATGGGCACTTGCAAAGGATGAGTCCAAGCAGGATCGTCTTGCAACGGTTCTTTACAATCTGGTTGAGGGCATCTGCATGGGAACTACACTTCTTGAGTCCTTCATGCCTGAGACAACCAAGAGAATCCTTAGTCAGCTGAATGCTTCCGAGAGAACTCTTGAGGACCTGAAGACATTTGGGCTCTATCCATCTGGAAACAAAGTAACAGACAAGCCGGAGATTCTTTTTGCACGTATGGACATTAAGGAAGTGATGGAGAAAGTAAATGAGCTTCATCCTCCGAAAGAAGAGCCGAAGGAAGAGAAACCAGAAGAGAAGGTTGTGGATATTGAGGCAAAGCCGGAGATCACATTTGATGATTTTGCAAAGCTTCAGTTCCAGGTTGGTGAGGTTATCGCCTGCGAGGCAGTGAAGAAATCCAAGAAGCTTCTTTGTTCCCAGGTTAAGATCGGAAGCCAGGTACGCCAGATCGTATCCGGAATCAAAGCTTACTATACACCGGAAGAAATGGTTGGAAAGAAGGTTATGGTAGTAACCAACTTAAAGCCTGCTAAGCTTGCTGGAATCTTAAGCGAGGGCATGATCCTCTGCGCAGAAGATGCAGATGGAAATGTATGCGTAGTCAGCCCGGAGAAGAACATGCCTGCAGGATCTGAAATCTGCTAATTGTTTTTAACATCATATAATAGGATATAGAATTGTAGTGCCAGGGGCAGGAAGGTGATTTTTGCTCCTGGTATTATGCTATCTGGATACAAGGAATAAATATGGAAAATAAACTGAGTCATTTTGACGAAAACGGTAATGCTGTTATGGTAGATGTATCGGATAAACCAGTCACCCATAGAACTGCTGTTGCCACTGGTTCTATCCAGGTTGGCGCAGAAATTATGGAGCGTCTGACAGAGGGTACCGTAGCCAAAGGTGATGTTCTGGGGGTTGCCAGAGTTGCAGGAATTATGTCTGTGAAGCACACCTCCGACCTGGTGCCAATGTGTCACCCCCTTCCCGTCACCAAATGCACCGTGGATTTTGAACTGGAAAAAGAAAAAGGAATCATCCGCACCTTCTGCACTGTGAAAACAGACGGCAAAACCGGCGTGGAAATGGAAGCGCTTACTGGTGTACAGGTGACCTTACTTACCATTTACGATATGTGTAAGGCAATTGATAAGCACATGGTGATGACGGACATCCATCTGGTGGAGAAGACCGGCGGCAAGAGCGGGGATTTTGTATTTGAAAGGAGGATGAACACATGAAGCGAGTTGCAATTATCACATCCAGCGACATGGGATATCAGGGTAAAAGAGAAGATTTAAGCGGCCCGGCGATTAAGGAGATTGTGGAACGAGAAGGCTATCAGGTAGTGTCCATGGACATTCTGCCAGATGACCGTTCCATGCTTTCCAAAAGAATGGCAGAGATTGCAGATGAAAACCTGGCCGAACTGATTCTGACTACAGGCGGCACAGGCTTTTCTCCAAGAGATGTGATGCCGGAAGCCACAGAAGATATTACAGAGCGCAAAGTTCCGGGAATCCCGGAGGCCATCCGTGCCTACAGCATGACCATCACAAACCGCGCCATGTTAAGCCGTGCTACAGCTGGAATCCGCAAACAAACCCTGATCATCAACCTTCCTGGAAGCCCGAAAGCAGTAAAGGAAAGTTTGGAGTATATAATCGGCACATTAGACCACGGCATTGAAATTATGACCGGAGAGGCTGGAAACTGCGCAACTATGAGGCTGCAGAATTGAGGTAAACTATGATTTTTGATACACATGCACATTATGATGACGAGGCATTTGACGAAGACAGGGATCAGCTCCTCTCCTCTATGAAGGATGGGGGAGTGGGCTGTATTGTAAATGTGTGCGCTTCCGCAGGGGGATTTGACGGAACCCTGAAGCTGATGGAAGCCTATCCTTTTGTTTACGGAGCTGTGGGCGTTCACCCGGACGATGCGGAAATTATGACCCAGGACACCCTGGACGAGATCCGCAGACTTTCCCATATGGAGAAAATGGTTGCCATCGGGGAAATCGGCCTGGACTATTACTGGCACAAAGAAGAATCCGAACATCAGCGCCAGCAGGAAATGTTTCGTGCCCAGATGGACATTGCAAGAGAAGAAAAACTTCCCTTCATGATCCACAGCCGCGACGCAGCCGAGGACACCCTGAACATTGTCCGTGACTACATGAAAAAAGATATGTCCGGCGGAATCATCCACTGCTTTTCCTATAGTAAGGAAATCGCAGCCGAATACCTGAAAATGGGCCTGTACCTTGGCATCGGCGGAGTTCTCACCTTCAAAAATGCCAAAAAACTAAAAGAAGTAGCCGCCATGGCCCCACTTTCCCAAATTGTTCTGGAAACCGACTGTCCCTACATGTCCCCCGAACCCCACCGCGGCAAACGCAACTCCTCCCTCAACCTCCCCTACGTAGCCGCCGCCCTCGCCGAGATTAAAGGAATCACCCCGGAGGAAGTCATTGCAGTAACGGAGGAGAATGCGAAGAAATTGCTATTTAAATAATATCAAATAAAAAGAGCTGGAAAACAGGCAATCTATTTGCCGTATTTTCCAGCCCTTTTGCAATCTCACATCTTATTTGGTGCCGAAAATTCTATCTCCCGCGTCACCAAGTCCCGGACAAATATAAGCTCTCTCATTCAGCGCTCTGTCCAGATGACCAACATAAATCTGCACATCCGGATGAACCTCATGAAGTCTCTTCAATCCTTCAGGGGCCGCAATCACAAACATACACTTAATGCTCTTGCCGCCATGTTCCTTAATGAAATTCACAGCTGCAATAGCAGAACCGCCAGTAGCCAGCATCGGGTCAACCATAACGATCAGACGCTGATCGATAGGATCCGGAAGCTTGCAGTAATACTCATGAGGCTCATGAGTAACAGGATCACGGTAAAGGCCAATATGACCGATCTTGGCAGAAGGAACCAAAGTAGTAATACCGTTCACCATACCAAGACCTGCACGAAGAACAGGAACAACAGCCAGCTTCTTACCGGAAATCATGGGAGTCTTGCAAGTCTCAATAGGAGTCTCAACCTCTACATCCTCAAGCGGAAGATCACGAAGTGCCTCAAAACCCATAAGAACTGCAATCTCTTCAATAAGCTTACGGAATTCATTTGTTCCCGTCTCTTTGTTGCGGAGAATAGAAATCTTATGCTGGATCAGCGGATGATCCATAATAAAAACATTGTCCATATCTGAAAAATTTGACATGATTAAAAACCTCCGTCGTGTGCTAAACTTTGTCATTGCCCTATGCAATAACAAACTCCCCTATGGGAATACTGGTAAAATGATACCGCACTTTAAGCAGAAAGTCAATAATTGTAAAAACTTGTCGCATCCCTTATACTAGTATAAGTTGTATTGGCGTTTCTTATACCAATACTAGAGCGTGTTTGAAAAAGGCTTTCTGCAAGATGTGCGTCACAATTTGTGGGAGATTTTGTCCGGATGAGGGCGC